>JACCDM010081794.1_pt1 | contig 28559 bp, 28 predicted proteins | sample 7445851 | NCBI WGS metagenome assembly JACCDM01 (sample SAMN15323438, study PRJNA562643) | freshwater metagenome | isolation source: river surface water | place: USA:Blue River Watershed | collected 2017-08-16
CCTGGGCGGTGCGGATATCGAAGGCCGGATCGAAGTGCGCGCCTCCTATCGCCCGGGCCAGCTCAGCATCCTCAACAACGGCCATACCGTTCAGGTAAACTTCCCCGAAGGCTCAATCCTTTCCAGCGGAATTTCGCACTACAAGCTGGTTCAGGTACATTTCCATACGCCCTCCGAAGAGACGGTCTATGGCGTACCCTATCCCATGGTCGCGCACTTTGTGCACGCCGACCATTCAGGCAATCTGGCGGTGCTGGGCGTGCTGTTCGAAGAAGGCGCGCATAACCCGGAGCTCGACAAAGTGGTCAAGGCCGCCCCGCGCCAGCAGGCCGCCGCCCATGTGGTTGGCGGGGTTACGCTTGATCCGGCCAAGCTGCTGCCACCAAGTCTGGCCGTCTGGCGCTATGATGGTTCGCTGACGACCCCGCCGTGCAGCGAAGGCGTGCGTTGGCATGTCGCGATCCAGCCAGTTCAGGCCAGCGCCGCCCAGATCGCCGCAATCCATGCCATCGTAGGCGACAATGCCCGCCCCACCCAGCCGCGCCACGGGCGCCTGCTGGTGGCGGGAACGAACTAGCCCGCCAGCACGGCCTTGGCCGCAGCAATCGCAGCGGCAGCCTTGTCCCCGTCCGGGCCACCGCCCTGGGCCATGTCCGGACGGCCACCGCCGCCCTTGCCGCCCAGTGCTTCGACACCCGCACGAACCAGGTCGACCGCGCTGACCTTGCCGGCCAGGTCTTCGGTCACGGCCGCCGCGATGCTGGCCTTGCCTTCGTTCACGGCAACGATCACCGCCACGCCTGAACCGAGCCGGGCCTTGGCCTGATCCAGCAGGCCGCGCAGCTCCTTGGGATCGAGCCCATCGAGCACCTGGCCGGAGAACTTGACCCCGCCCACTTCTTCATCAGCGCTTTCCGCCTTGGCTCCGCCGCCGCCCAGCGCCAGCGCCTTCTTGGCTTCGGCCAGTTCGCGTTCAAGCTTGCGGCGTTCATCGAGCAGCGCGGCAACGCGGGCCTCAACGTCTTCCGGCGTGGTGCGCAGAACCGATGCGGCATTCTTCAGCGCGTCCTCACGGCTGGCGAGATAGCGGAACGCCCCCTCGCCCGTCATGGCTTCGATCCGGCGCACGCCCGAGCTGACCGCGCTTTCGCTTACGATCCGGAACAGGCCGATATCGCCGGTGGCGCGCACGTGGGTGCCGCCGCACAATTCGACCGAATAGGTCTTGTCGGTGGTGCGGCCCATCGAGAGGACGCGCACTTCCTCGCCATACTTTTCACCGAACAGCGCCATGGCCCCGGCGGCAATGGCATCATCCGGGCTCATCAGGCGGGTAACCACAGCCTCGTTGGCGCGGATTTCGGCGTTCACTTCGGCCTCGATCGCGGCAATGTCCTCAGCCGTCAGCGCGGTGGGATGCGAGAAGTCGAAACGCAGGCGGTCGGCAGCAACCAGCGAACCCTTCTGGGTGACATGGGCCCCAAGGCGGTTGCGCAGCGCGGCATGGGCCAAGTGCGTGGCCGAGTGGTTGGCGCGGATCGCATCGCGGCGCGCGACGTCGATATCGAGCTTGACCACGTCACCCACCTTGACCGTGCCGGCCTGGACCGTGCCGTTATGGGCATGGAGGCGGCCAAGCGGCTTCGCGGTATCGCTGATTGCGATGGCCAGGCCATCGGCCCCGGCAATCGTGCCGCTGTCGCCCGTCTGGCCGCCGCTTTCGCCGTAGAACGGGGTCTGGTTGACGATCACGGTCACGGCATCGCCAGCCTTGGCGCTGTCCACTTCCTTGCCGTCCTTGACCAGGGCGACGACCTGCGCCTCACCCGTGGTGGCAGTGTAGCCGGTGAACTCGGTCGCGCCGACGCGTTCGGCGATATCGAACCAGACCTCGGCATCAGCCGCCTGACCAGAGCCCTTCCAGGCGGCGCGGGCCGCAGCCTTCTGCTGGGCCATGGCGGTATCGAAACCGGCCCGGTCCACCCCGATCCCGCGGGCACGCAGCGCGTCCTCGGTCAGGTCATAGGGGAAGCCATAGGTGTCATAGAGGCGGAACGCGGTGTCGCCCGGCAGTTCGCCGCCCTTGCCCAGGCTCGCGGTGGCTTCGTCCAGCAGCTTGAGGCCATTGGCCAGGGTGCGGCGGAACTGGACTTCCTCGCGCTGCAGGGTTTCCTCGATCAGCGGCTGGGCGCGGCCGAGTTCCGGATAGGCTGCGCCCATTTCCTGCACCAGCGATGACACCAGGCGGTGCATCAGGGGCTCCTTGGCCCCCAGCAGATGAGCGTGGCGCATGGCGCGGCGCATGATCCGGCGCAGCACATAGCCGCGGCCTTCGTTGCTGGGCAGGACGCCATCAGCCAGCAGGAAGCTGGTTGAGCGCAGGTGATCCGCGATCACACGGTGGCTGGCCTGCTGCTCGCCCTCAGCCTTCACACCGGTCAGGCTTTCAGAGGCAGCGATCAGCGCCTTGAAGGTGTCGGTATCGTAGTTGTCGGTCACGCCCTGCATAACCGCAGCGATCCGTTCCAGCCCCATGCCGGTATCGATGCTGGGCTTGGGCAGTTCGCTGACGATCTCATCCGCAGCCTGCTCATATTGCATGAACACCAGGTTCCAGACTTCGACGAAGCGGTCGCCGTCTTCGTCCGGGCTGCCCGGAGGGCCGCCGAAGATGTGGTCACCGTGATCGTAGAAGATTTCGCTGCACGGCCCGCACGGACCGTCCGAACCCATGGCCCAGAAATTGTCCTTGGTGGGGATGCGGATGATCCGCTCTTCCGGCAGGCCGGCGATCTTCTTCCACAGCGCGAACGCCTCGTCATCGGTGTGATAGACGGTGGCGGTCAGCCGGTTGGGGTTGATGCCCCATTCCTTGGTCAGCAGGGTCCAGGCGTGGATGATCGCCTGTTCCTTGAAATAGTCCCCGAAGCTGAAGTTCCCCAGCATTTCGAAGAAGGTGTGGTGGCGCGCGGTATAGCCGACATTATCGAGGTCGTTGTGCTTGCCCCCGGCGCGCACGCACTTCTGGCTGGAGGTGGCGCGCGGGGTCGCGCGGGTTTCCAGCCCGGTGAAGACGTTCTTGAACGGCACCATCCCGGCGTTGGTGAACATCAGGGTAGGATCGTTGTACGGAACCAGCGGAGCCGACTGCACCACCTCGTGCCCATTCGAGCCGAAGTATTCGAGGAAGGAGCGGCGGATGTCGTTCGTCGAGGTCATAGCGCCTCGCCCCTAGGACAGGCGCAGTTTTGCGGCAAGCGGGAAGGCACGATCACGGCAATCGATGGCGCTAATCCTTGCGTGCGCTGACGATCCAAGCTGCCGCGGCCATGGCGACCAGGTTGCCGCTGCGATGCCGTTCCAGCCATTCACGGATTCGCGATTCGGCATCAGCCAGGGCCGCGCCTTCAAGACTGCGCAGATGCGGGGCAGCCGGACCGATCCGACGGAACAGGTCCAGGGCATCTTCCACCGGGTCTTCCCCGGTGCCGCAGACATAGGCAAAATCGACCGCTTCGAAGGCAATGCCCTGCCATCCGGCACTGCTCAGAATGTTTTCGACATGGGTGGTTTCAGCAAAGGCGAAAGGCCCTGCCGCGCGAGGATTGACCGAGGGCGGCAAGCCAAGCAATTCAGCCAGGCCGGCGGCCCAGGCATTCTCCCCGGCCGTGCGGAAGCAGCTGAACACCAAGCGCCCGCCTTCGGCCGCTGCAGCGCGAATATTCGCAAACGCGGCAACCGGATCGACAAAGAACATGACCCCGTGGCGCGAGACGACCAGGTCCGCGGCAAATCCGGGATCGCGCCAGGCTGCGGCATCGGCCTCGATAAAGCTGGCATTGGCCAGATCCGCCGCCCGCCCCTTGGCTACTTCGACCAGATCTTGGGAGATATCGACACCCAACACTGCCGCGCCGGGATTTTGCCGGGCCAGAGCCAGTGACAGCTCCCCCGCCCCGCAACCGATATCAAGCACCGCCTTGCCAACCAGCGGCACAGTGCGATCCAAAAGGACCTGCGTCAGCCCCGCGAACGAGCGGTCAGTCAGCGCATAGTTCTGCGCCCAGCTGCGCCCGACCTGCGCGCGCCAATCCATCTCGGTGGTCATGATGAAAGGCTATGCCGGAGCGAACCTTTGCACAACAGCTATCGCAGGTTGCGCGATGCCGTGGCCGCAATCTCGCGAACCAGCTTGGCAGCGAGGATGGCCGTGCGATCATTCGCATCAAAGCGAGGGTTAAGCGCAACCACGTCGGCCCCGACGATCTGCCCGGTCTGCGCGTGCAGCACGGACAGGACCTCGCGGACGCGCAGGCCGCCAGGCTCTGGGTGCGAGACACCCGGTGCTTCGGAGGGATCGAGCCCATCGAGATCGAGCGAGATGTACAGGGGGCCATCCAGCACCGGGACCATGCCCGGGGTGAAATCGGCGATGGGCACGATCTCCACCCCGAACCGTGCCGCCTGTTCGCGGCAATGGCGGTTAAGCGTGCGAATCCCGACCTGGACCAGCCGGCGGCACAACCCAGCTTCAAGAATGCGGGCAAAGGGCGAGGCATGGCTGCGCGGGTTGCCTTCAAAGTCATCGTACAGGTCCGGGTGCGCATCGAAATGGAGGATGTTCACCGGCCCGTGTTTCGCGGCGATCGCCTGGACGATCGGGAACGACACGGCATGATCGCCGCCCAGCAAGATCGGCATTGCACCGGCTGAGAGGCTTTCAGTCACGGCATTGCGAATGATCGCGTCATCATCAGGCGTTTCGGTGAGCGGCAAGTCGCCGCGGTCCTCCAGCAGGAAGTCATGGCCGATTTCCTGCCCATCCTCTGCCGCCAGGTTGCCGCGATCGCTCCACAGCGCTGCGCGGATCGCCGCCGGCGCTGCCGCCGGGCCGCGGGCGAAGGAGGAATTGCAGTCCGTTGGCAAGCCGATGAGATGGAAGGTCGGTGTGATCATGGTGCCTGTGCTCGTGAATCCTGGGGCGGTTCAACCCCGTGGCGGCACGCATGACGTCATGGCGCGCGCAAATGCAACCGTCGCGATGCCCCCAAACGAAAAGACCGGCGCGGAGCCTGGTAAGGCATACCGCGCCGGTCCTGTTTCGTGGAGGGCATCCTGGGTTTTGGGGGACGAGGATGCCCTCCCCTGGGGAGATTACACGTCGTCGTCCCCGTCGGGACCCGTCATCATCTCCCCGGCAAGACCTTCGGTTTGGCCGCGGATCGCAGCCTCCAGCCGGTCGCAGAGCTCGGGATTGTCCTTGAGGTATTGCTTGGCGTTCTCGCGCCCCTGGCCGATCCGGATCGAATCGTAGGAGAACCAGGCGCCCGACTTTTCGACGATGCCGGCCTTCACGCCAAGGTCGAGGATTTCGCCAATCTTCGAAATGCCTTCGCCATACATGATGTCGAATTCGACCTGCTTGAACGGCGGAGCAACCTTGTTCTTGACCACCTTTACGCGGGTCGAGTTGCCGACGATATCGTCGCGATCCTTGATCTGGCCGGTGCGGCGAATGTCGAGCCGGACCGAGGCATAGAACTTCAGCGCGTTACCGCCGGTGGTGGTTTCCGGATTGCCGTACATCACGCCGATCTTCATGCGCAGCTGGTTGATGAAGATCACCATGCAGCGCGAGCGGCTGATCGAACCGGTCAGCTTGCGCAAGGACTGGCTCATCAGGCGAGCCTGGAGGCCGACGTGGCTATCGCCCATCTCGCCTTCGATTTCCGCCCGCGGTACCAGCGCAGCAACCGAGTCCACCACCAGTACGTCGATCGCGTTGGAGCGGACCAGCGTGTCGGTGATTTCGAGCGCCTGCTCACCCGTATCGGGCTGCGAGACGATCAGTTCGTCGATGTTGACGCCCAGCTTCTTGGCATAGACCGGATCGAGCGCATGCTCGGCGTCGATGAAAGCAGCCGTGCCGCCGCTCTTCTGCGCTTCGGCGATGACGTGCAGCGCCAGCGTGGTCTTGCCCGAGCTTTCCGGACCATAAACTTCAATCACGCGGCCGCGCGGCAGACCGCCGATGCCAAGCGCGATATCGAGGCCGAGCGAACCGGTGGAGATCGCTTCAACCTCCATCGTTTCCTTCGAGCCGAGCTTCATCGCGCTGCCCTTGCCAAACGCGCGATCAATCTGGGCCAGCGCCGCTTCCAGCGCCTTTTGACGGTCCATGGTGTCCTTGCCTTCCTGTATCAGCTTGAGTTGTGCACCCATTGTTCGTCCCCTTGCCTAACCAGCCGACCGAGGAGGTCAACTGCGACTCGATGTACCCCATCTGTTCCATGAGAACAAGAGGGGAACTGGAACAAATTTGGAACGCTCTAAATATATCGAAATTTTGCGCTTTTTGGTAAATTGTTTTCCTAAAGCTGCGCTGCGGCCAGCACCGCCCCAACCTTGTCCGTCACCTGCTGCACGGTAAAGGGCTTGGGCAGGAAATGAACATCGGCGATGTTGATTTCCTTGCGCAGCTGCTCCTCGGCATAGCCAGACATGAACAGCACGGGCAGCGCCGGGTGGCGGGCGCGAATCTCGCGAATCATGGCCGGCCCGTCCATTCCGGGCATGACCACATCGGACAGGACCAGATCGAATTCGGCACCCTGCTCGACATAGGCGAGGCCTTCGTCGCCATCGGCTGCCGCGGTGACTGTGTAGCCCGCGCGGGTCAGTGCGCGTTCGGCCACTGCACGAACCATGTCCTCATCTTCAACCAGCAGCACTCGTCCGCCACCGGCCCATTGCGCGGTTGGCTCGGCACGAATGGTTTTGATAGCAAGCTCATCGGACGAGGCATGGTGTACCGGAAGGTAGACCGTGAACCTGGTGCCCTTGCCCACTTCGCTGTCGGCAAAGATAAAGCCGCCCGATTGCTTGACGATACCATAAACGGTGGAGAGGCCGAGACCCGTTCCCTTGCCCTGCTCCTTGGTCGTGAAGAACGGTTCAAAGATCTTGCCAAGGTAATCGGGCGAAATCCCGGTCCCGGTGTCTTCCACTACCAGCGCGGTATAGTCGACCTGCGGCATGATCGCGTTGCGCATGGCCCGGACATCAGCCGCGCTAACGCCGCGAGTGGCAAGACTGATCCGCCCCCCGCCAATCTCACCCTTCGAGAGAATCGCGTCGCGGGCATTGACCACAAGATTGACGATTACCTGCTCAAGCTGGCTAGGATCGGCCCGCACGGCACCCAGATCGCGATCATGGGTGACTGTTAGCTTCACCTTCTCGCCAATCAGCCGTTTCAGCAGGGTCGAAACGTCCTGCACCACATCGGGAAGCTGCAGCACTTCCGGGCGCAAGGTCTGTTGACGGCTAAACGCGAGGAGTTGGCGGGTCAGGCTGGCTGCTCGGTTGGAGTTGGCGCGGATCTGCTGGATATCGTCATAATCGCTGTCGCCGGGGGTATGGCGCAGCAACATCAGGTCACAAGTACCAAGGATCGCAGTCAGCACGTTGTTGAAATCGTGCGCCACGCCGCCAGCAAGCTGCCCTACGGCCTGCATCTTCGTGGCCTGAGCGACCTGCCGCTTAAGCCGGGCCTCTTCCGTGCTGTCGGAAATGCTGAGCAGGACCGCAGCCTCGCCCAGGCCACGCACACCGGCGAAACTAAGCGTCACCGGATCTTCCGGTTGCGTGCGAAGTCGTATTGCCAGGTCACCCGCAGCCGAGGGTCCCTGCGCAAAACGCCGGATCGCATCGGAAATGGCGCCCTTGTCTTCCTGAACCACCAGGTCTGTTGGATAGGTCGGTGGTGCGTCGCCTTCGCGCCCCGCGGCGCGCATGAAGGCCGGGTTGGCGAAGAGCAGGCGCCCATCGCGGTCAGCCATAGCCAGCCCAAGCGGCAGATTACCAAGCAAAGCCTCAAGATGTGGCACAGCCGCCGAGCCTTCAACTGCACTGCCAGCGATGCCCACCCCAGCTTCGATCAGCAGCATTAAGGATGGGGTCGTGGCATAGTCGACCGGACCTGGCGCATCGGGATCGCGCACGGGCAGGTAATACATCGTCAAAGGATTTCCGCGCCGCCCTTCGCGCGCCCAACTGACCTGATCGCGATCGTCCTGGCGTAGAAACGACGTAAAATCCTGCCCGGTCAAAAGAGCTGCCGGATCGCCCGTCGCGCGGGCGGCAAAGCCCGGGCTGGCGGCACGGATCTTGCCATCAGGATCAACGATCGCGGCGGCCATGCCCGCCGTGGCCAGCGCCCGACCCAGCTTGCCATCAAGGTGCGGGACCAGTTCGGCGACCGGATCAGCGCTGGACAGCGCGCTGATGGTCCAGACCAGGTAATCGTCGCCTCGGCCGGCACGTTGGGCGGAGGCAGTCCAGCGCCCGGCTTCATTCTCGATCACGTCGGCCTTGCCCAAGCCATCGCGCCAGCCAGAACGGCCAGCCTTGGCCAGCCGTTCAAGCGAGGGATTGTCCATCGGCAGCCGCGGCGGCGCATGGTTGGTCGTGAACCAGTCTTCAAAGGTGCGGTTGGCGCAGACCAGGCGCCCGGCCCGGTCGGTTATCGCGATGGCGCAGTCTGGCCGGTCAATAGCGGCAATCGTGACCGACCAGTCCGGCAAGGCATATTCAGCCTCTTGCAAAACGGGCTTGGGACGAGCGAGCAACCAGGCAAGCGCACCCAGGGATGCCAGACCGCCAGCAAAGGCCGCCACAACCAGCGTTTCGCGCGTGGCGAGCCAGACCAGCCCCAGGCTGACCAAAAAGGCCGCGCCCAGTACCAGCCGCTCCCCCCCACTCGTCGTAATGCGGGAGCCGGGCGCGCTCACGACTGGACTGGTTCCTGCCGCTCGCGCCGGGCAATCAGCCGCTCTTGCGCCGCGCGGCGCTTACGCCGCACCCAGCTGTTCCAGGTGAAGGCCGAAACAAGATAGCCGATGGCAGCCGTCACCGTCGAAATGATGAACAGGCCCAGCAGCGCGGCCGGAGCCGCGTCAGAAAGCAGCCAGCGGGTCCATTCGCCAAGGCCTGCCCCGCGCTCATAAAGGCCGTAAAAGGTCTGGGGATCGGCGTGGAAGCCCAGCTGGTTGCCCAGCCAGATCGACCCGGCCAGGATCAGTGGCGTGGTCGCCGGGTTGGACAGGAAGGTCATCAGCGCCGCCAACGGGATATTGCCCCGGCTGGGCACGCACATCAGCGCCGCACCGATGATCTGGATCCCGGGAATCAGCGCAAAAATTCCGACCAGCAGGCCAACAGCGACGCCGCGCGGCACCGACCGGCGGGTAAAACGCCACAGTTCGGGCCGACGCGCAAAGGGACCAATCCAGCGGTTATGCTCAAGCTCCTCGCGCCGGGGCATATTGGCGCGGGCCCAGCGGGTAATGCGGGATGACAGGTCGGTCATTTGTGTTCCCGCATAATGCGCGCCTGGTCGCGCTTCCAGTCACGTTCCTTGATCGTGGCACGTTTGTCAGCCGCATTCTTGCCCTTGGCCAGGGCCAGTTCCACCTTGGCCCGGCCGCGGCCGTTGAAATAGATCGACAGCGGCACCAGCGTCATGCCCTTGCGCTCAACCGCCCCGGTAAAGCGGGCGATTTCCCGCTCGTGCAGCAGCAGCTTGCGCGGACGCTTGGGCACATGGTTGTGCCGGTTGCCGTGGCTGAATTCGGGCACATTGGAATTGATCAGCCAGACCTCGCCATTCTTGACCTCGGCATAGGCTTCCGCGATCGAACCCTCCCCGAACCGCAGGCTTTTCACTTCGGTTCCCGTCAGGGCGATCCCCGCCTCAACCGTATCATCGATATGATAATCGAACCGCGCCCGCCGGTTTTCGGCGACCACCTTTTTCTTGTCGAATGCTGCGTGGGTTGGACGGGCCATTATCCCGGCCATGTAGGCCCGCTTGGCACAAAAAGAAACCGGGGGTCCTTACTAAATTCACGCCCGGCTGGTGCAGCGGTTGCTAGATGACCCCGGCGTGCTTCAGCGCGGCATCGACTGCCCGGCGCGCATCGTCGCTGCACGGAACCAGCGGCAGGCGCACTTCATCATTGAGCCAGTCGCAAACCCGGCTCAGGGCGTACTTGACCGGGCCGGGCGAGGCATCGGTAAACAGGGCCTGATGCAGCGGGAACAGCCGTTCGTTCAGCTGGTGCGCCTTGGCCACATCACCCGCCCGGCTGGCGGCCTGGAATTCGGCGCAGAGCCGCGGGGCAACGTTGGCGGTGACCGAAATGCAACCGGCCCCGCCGCCGGCATTGTATTGAAGCGCCGTGTCATCGTTGCCGCGCAGCTGGACAAAGCCTTCGCCCAGCGCCAGCCGGTGGGCGGTCAGCCGGGTCATGTCCCCGCTCGCGTCCTTGATGCCGATGATCCGTTCCGGAAACCGGCGGGCCAGTTCGGCCACGGTTTCGGGCTTGATGTCGGTCACGGTCCGGCCCGGCACGTTGTAAAGCACGATCGGCAGATCGACCTTTTCGGCCAGGTAGCTGAAATGGGCCAGCAGACCTGCCTGGCTGGGGCGGTTATAGTATGGCGCGACCATCAGTGCAGCATCGGCACCCAGCGCCTTGGCTTCCTGCATGTGCCACAGCGCCGTCTGGGTATCGTTGCTGCCGCAGCCTGCTATCACTGGCACCCGGCCGGCCGCCGCCTCAACCGTCACGGCAAAGAGCCGGTGCTGCTCATCGTTGCTGAGCGTGGGTGCCTCACCGGTTGTCCCGCAGGGTACGAGAGCGGCGGAACCTTCGGTAATTTGCCAGTCCACCAGCCGGCGGAATGCCCCTTCATCCACCGAACCTGTGGTGAACGGGGTAATCAGAGCCGGAATTGAGCCGGAGAACATGGACTTCACCCTTCTTCTTGGCCCATAGGACCCACGGTTGCCAAAGCCCCGGCAACCGCCTTGTTCAGACCCTGATAAGGAGCCTTTGCCAAGAATGTCCAGCATGGTCCGCACGACATTTGCTTTGCTGCTGGCAAGCGTGGCAATGACTCCGTCGATCGCATCAGCACAGGATGGTGCCGACTGGGACCGTTCCCGCGCGACCCATGCGGCACAGCCAGCCAGCCCGATGGCCCAGGCCGTGGCACGCTGGAAACTGCTGACCGGTTCAGACCGGTTCCTGTTCGATGACTATGCCAGCTTCCTGCTGAGCTATCCGGGCTTTCCAGAAGAAACCAAGCTGCGCAGCTATGCTGAACGCGCGCTGGAGCGGGAGAGCGCCCCCGCCGCGCGCATCGCCGCGTTCTTTGATCGCTATCCGGCCATTACCAATTCAGCCCGCGCCCGCCAGGCGCTGGCGCTGTTCGAGCTTGGCCGTCCTGAAGCGGTCGAACTGGGCCGGGCTGTCTGGCGCGCTGGCCCGATGAACGACCTAAGCGAGGCCGCGCTATCGGCACGCCTTGCCAAGGTTCTTACCCCTGCGGATCACGATGCCCGGATGGACGCGCTGTTGTGGAACAACAGTTCAACGCAGGCTACGCGGCAACTGTTGCTGGTTTCGGCCCAATCACGACCGAGCTTTCTGGCCCGGCTCGGATTGGTCAACGGCCAGGATCCGGCAGCCCAGGGGATCGATCCGGGACCAAGCGTACTGCGCGATGCGGGATACCTCTATAACCGCGTCCGCATGCTGCGGACTGCGGGTAAGACCAGTCTTGCCGCAGCCGTACTCGCCACACGCCCCCCGTTGGCGGCACCACCGCGCGATGCCCGTCGCTGGATTGGTGAACTGCTCTCGGTTGCGCGCAATAGCGATGCGGCCAACGCCGTGCGGATTGCTGCCGCGATTGATGAAACTTTCCCGGCCGGCACTGACGTAAGCTTGCAGTCGTTCCAGATCCGCGACGATTACACCTCGCTGATGTGGCTGGGCGGCACCCGGGCGCTCAATGAATTGCGCGATCCGTCTCGCGCCGCACCGCTATTCTATCGCTATGGAGCTGCAGCGCGCAGTCCTCAGACCCGCTCGAAGGGCTATTACTGGGCGGGCCGGGCAATGGCCCAGGCCGGCAAGATGGCCGAGGCCAATCGCTATTTCGAAATGGCCGCGATCTATCCTGAGCAGTACTATGGCCAGCTCTCGCTAGAACGGCTTGGCCGCCCACTTCCTGCATTCAACCAGCAGCCGCGCGCCGTTCCTACCGCCGCAGAGCGCGCCGCGTTCAATTCCCGGCCGCTGACCATGGCAGTGCGCGAAGTTGCCCGCGCCAGCGATTGGCCAACCGGCGTGCGGTTCTTCCGCGAGATCAGCGAGCAGGCAATCACTGAAACCGATCACGTTCTGGTGGCAGACCTTGCCCGCGAGCTGGGACGACGCGATCTAGCCGTCATCCTGGCCCAGGCTGCCCACACCGACGGGTTCGGCGAGTTTCACAAGACCGGTTACCCCCTGATCCCGGTCGTTGCCGGATCGAACTGGACCATGGTCCACGCCATTGCCCGGCAGGAAAGCCAGTTTGCGATGAACGCGATGAGCCATGTTGGCGCACGCGGCCTTATGCAGCTGATGCCGGGAACCGCGCGAGAGCAGGCAGCCAAGGTTGGCCTGGAATACAATGCTGATGCCCTGATCAAGGACGCCGCCTATAACATCACCCTTGGTGACGCCTATTTCCGGCGGATGCTGGAATATTACAATGGCAGCTATCCGCTGGCCGTGGCCGCCTACAATGCCGGGCCGGGTAATGTGAACAAGATGCTGCGCGCCAATGGCGACCCCCGCAACGGCACGATTGACTGGGTCGAATGGGTCGAACGTATCCCGTTCAGCGAAACCCGCAGCTATGTGCAGCACGTGCTGGAAAACGCCGTGGTCTATGAAGCGATGAACCCGAACAAGGCGCGGATGGGCGGACCCAACCCGCTCAGCCGGTTCCTTGGCAAGCGCACCCCGGGTTGATCCCGTGAAGCCGGACGGACCACCCATTACCCCGGCAGGGATGGCCGCGCTTCGCGCACGCTATGATCATCTGCTGGGCACCGAACGTCCGCAGATTGTCGAGATTGTCAGCTGGGCTGCCGGCAATGGCGACCGCAGCGAGAATGGCGACTACCTTTATGGCCGCAAGCGGATGCGCGAAATTGACCGCGAACTGGCCCACCTCGCCCGGCGCATGAAATTCTGCCGCGTGGTCGACCCGGCGCGGCAGGAAGACCGCAGCCGTGTCTGGTTCGGCGCGAAAGTCACCATCGCTGACGAAGACGATAACCAGCGCACTGTCACCTTGGTGGGCGATGACGAGCAGGATGCCGGCAAAAGCCTGATCGGCTGGTCGGCCCCCATGGCCCGCGCCCTGCGCGGAGCGGCAGTGGGCGATCTGCGCCGGGTGCACCTACCCGGGGGCGAGAAGGAATGGGAAGTCTTGGCGATAGCCTATCCGGCGGCCTCGGCGCCTTGAAAATCGCCTGCCCAGTCCCCATCTACCAAGGATCGCGAGCAGACCGCAGGTAAGCGCTCGCGGCTGAGAGACCTCCAGCGCTCCCGCTTACGAAGTGAGGAGCGATCATGGATCTCAACGCCCAGTATACCCGCCGCCAACGCGCCGTGATGCGCGCAACCGCAACAAGCTGCGCCGCGCAGCGCCACAACCTGTTGGCGAAAGCCGCTAGGATTGCCGGCTCGATCGCCACCTACCAAAACCGCCTGGGTGCTCCGGCCGCTGCCGGCTGGAGTGCGGCACTATGAGCCGAGCCATGAACCTGTCGCTGACTGAAGCCGAAGTGCAGAGCATATGCGATGCAGCGAAGATCCGGATCAGCGCAATTGAACCGCTGCCGATTGCCGGGACCCATGTTGTCTGCCGGACCTCTGAAGGTGCCGAGGAACTCCGCAAAAAGCTGAGCAAGCACTTGATTGAGGGAAAGGTGAAGCGCTTCGCCTTCTATCGCGTATCCAGCAGCTGGTAGCCTGACCGCTTTTCCCCGCGCGCAGTTTCTGCGATGGGGAAGCCATGGCTGAAGTGATTAACCTGCGACTGGCCCGCAAGGCCCGCGCCCGCACCGAAGCGGCGGCGCTTGCCGCCGAAAACCGCGTACGCCACGGGCAAAGGACCAGCGAGCGCCGCCAGCGACAGGCTGAAGACCTGCGCGCTGCGCACAACCTTGCTGGTCACTTGCGGGACAAACCCTGATGCGCACGACCTATGACAGCGCAACTGTGCGGCTTTATCACCTTGACGGTGCGAGCGAAGGGGGGGCTGCCACCACCCTGATATATGCCTCGCTGGCCGAAGCATTGCAGCTTGCCGCGCAGCAACCGGCCGAAGTGCAAGACAGCCTTTTTATCGCCACGGACAATGACGTGGTGGGCTATCTCGATCTGATCGGGGAAAGCTGACCCTAATGCTTCGCCGTTGCCTGATATTCGTCGTGCTTTTCGCCAGCCCTGCCATGGCGCGAGAATCCTTGGGCCTATTCGGAACCTGGGGCGTCTTCAGTGATCCGAAGGCGTCCGGCGGTCCGCGATGCTATGCGATTGCCATGGCCGCCCCCTCGACGCTCAAGCGGGACTACCAGCCTTATGCCACGGTCGGCACATGGCCGCGCCAGCAGCTACGCGGACAAGTTCACTTCCGGCTTTCTCGCCCAGTGATGGCAGGCGCGCCGATTACTCTGTTTCTGGGCGGGCAGCGCTACAAACTGGTGGGCGGCGGTGGCGATGCGTGGGCGGCCGAACGGCGATTGGACGCAGCTATTGTTGCCGCCATGCGGTCTGCAGGTGAAATGACCGTGAGCGCCCGCGGCGCCGACGGCCGCGGTTTCAGCAACACCTGGTCGCTGGACGGAGCAGCCACGGCTATGGACGCAGCTGCAGTCGGCTGCGCCCGTTTGCGCTAGCGGGTTACGCGGGATCGGATTGCACCTCCGCAAGCCAGCTATCGGCTTTGCGCTTTCGGGCCGCCTTCCCTATATCGCGCGCCATGCAGATTCCCGGCCTTATCGATCCCGTCCCCGTCGCGCGCGACATCACCCCGCGTGAGGATGGCCGCGTTGACCTGATCGGCCTGCCGAAAAAGCGGATCGCCGAACTGTTCGAAACCGCCGGGCTCGATGCCAAGGCGGCCAAACTGCGCGCCAAGCAGGTGTTCCACTGGCTCTATCACCGGGGCGTGACCGATTTCGAGGCGATGACCGATATCGCCAAGACCATGCGCCCCTGGCTGGCGGAACGCTTTGTCATCGGCCGCCCGGAAATCGTGCTGAGCCAGCATTCCAGCGACGGCACCCGCAAGTGGCTGCTCAAGACGGCTGATGACCATGAATTCGAAATGGTCTTCATCCCTGATGCCGATCGCGGAACGCTGTGCGTTTCCAGCCAGGTCGGCTGCACGCTGAATTGCCGGTTCTGTCATACCGGGACGATGCGGCTGGTCCGCAACCTGACCCCAGGCGAGATTGTCGGCCAGGTCATGCTCGCCCGCGATGCGCTGGGCGAATGGCCCAAGGCGGGCCAGGCCGACCTTTCCGCGCTGGGCGATGACCTGGTTGATGAGGACGGCGGCTATTCCTCAGACGGTCGCCTGCTGACCAACATCGTGATGATGGGCATGGGCGAGCCGCTTTATAACTTCGATAACGTCCGCGATGCGCTGAAGCTGGTGATGGATGGCGATGGGCTCGCCCTGTCGAAGCGCCGGATCACCCTTTCGACCAGCGGCGTCGTGCCGATGATGGCCAAATGCGGTGAGGAGATCGGCGTCAATCTTGCCGTTTCGCTCCACGCGGTGACCAAGGACATCCGCGACGAGATCGTGCCGATCAACCGCAAGTACGGACTGGAAGAGCTGTTGCAGGCCTGCGCAGACTATCCCGGTGCCAGCAACGCCCGCCGCATCACGTTTGAATATGTGATGCTGAAGGACAAGAACGACACCGACGAGCACGCGCGCGAGCTGGTCCGGCTGATCAAGCAGTACAAGCTGCCGGCCAAGGTCAACCTGATCCCGTTCAACCCCTGGCCGGGCGCGATTTATGAATGCTCGACGCCCGAACGTATTCGGCGTTTTTCGGAAATCGTGTTTGAGGCCGGCATCAGCGCCCCGGTGCGGACGCCGCGTGGGCGCGACATTGACGCGGCTTGCGGCCAGCTCAAGACCACAGCCCAGAAGCTCAGCCGCGCCGAGCTGGACCGGCTGGCCGAAGAAAAGCAGGCCGCGCTGGGCTAAATTTCCCGGCTGGCCGCACGTTTAACACGGCTCACCAACCTCCGAAATCTGCGGTTCAGGTTCCTGGGCAGAGGCTCTCTCCATCAGTTTCGCAAGAACAGGAGAACGCCGATGTTTCGCAGGATACTGATCGCCGCCACGCTGGCGAGCGCCGCCCTGCCCTCTGCCCAGGCATTTGCCGATCCGCCGCGCTGGGCCCCAGCCCATGGCTATCGCGCCAAGCATGGCCACATCGCCTATCGCCAGACCGACAACGGCATCCGTTACTGGCAGGGTGAAGACGGACGCTATTACTGCCGCCGCGGCGACGGCACGGTCGGTCTGCTGGCCGGTGCTGCGGTTGGTGCCCTGCTTGGCAGGGCGATCGATACCCGCGGTGAACGCACCACCGGCATGATCCTTGGCGCGGCTGCCGGCGCCTTTATCGGCAATGAGCTTGCCCGCGGCCCTACCCGGTGCCGCTAAGCTGAACTAACCCTTTGCCAGAGCGGCCGGGTGTGCATAGGGGAACCGCTATGTCCCCGGCCGTTCTCATAACTGGCGCTGGCAAGCGCATCGGTGCCGTGCTGGCGCGAAGCTTTGCCGCTGCGGGCTGGCACGTGGTGATCCACGCCCACCACTCACCCGAAGCCGCCCATGCCCTTGCTGCAGAACTTCCCTCCGCCGAGGTGGTGCAATGCGATTTGCTGGATGGCGATGCTGCCTTGGCCATGGTTGCCGATGTCGCGGCGCGACTGGAAGACTGGCGGGTGCTGGTCAACTGCGCGGCCGTGTTCCGCTATGACGATGCCGCCGCAATCGATCATGCCGTTTTTGCTGAGGCGATAACGGTCAACGCCGAAACCCCAACGCGCATGGCACAGGCCTTCCTGGCTCAGTCGCAGGCGAAAGGCGGCAAGCGGGTGATCCAGTTCCTTGACCAGAAACTGCTCAACCCCAATCCCGATTTCTTCAGTTATACGATGGCCAAGCAGGCTTTTGCCGCCAGCGTGACCATGCTGGCCATGGCTCAGGACAATCCCGCCAACCGCGTCTATGGGCTGGCCCCCGGTGCGATGATGCCCAGCTTTGACCAGCGCGAGGACGAGCACGAAGCCAGCGGCCGGATGAACCTGCTTGAACGCCTGACCGATCCGCAGGAACTGGCCGATGCCGCGCTGTTCCTTGCCGATGGCTGGGCCACCAGCGGGCAGACACTCTATATCGATTCCGGACAGCACCTGCTCGCCCAGCCGCGCGACGTGCTGTTCATGGCCAGAGGACTGTGATGCTCGAAGCTTTCTTCGCTTCCACTGCCGTGGTGGCACTTGCCGAAATTGGCGACAAGACCATGCTGCTGGCGATCGTGCTGGCCGCGCGCCTACGGGCGCCCTGGGCTATTCTGGCGGGCATCCTGGTGGCAACCATGGCCAACCATGCGCTTGCAGCCCTGGTTGGCAGCCAGGTCGCCGGGCTGCTTGACGCCCCGTGGTTCCGCACTGCCGTGGCGCTGGGCTTTATCGCCATGGCCGCCTGGACCCTGGTGCCCGACAAGCTGGATGATGATGAGGATAGCGTGCGCGCCCGCGGCGGCGCATTCCTGACCACGTTGGTCTCATTCTTCCTGGTCGAAATGGGCGACAAGACGCAGGTCGCAACGATTGCACTTGGGGCGCAATACCATTCTGTTCTGGTTGTTGCCGCCGGGACCACACTGGGGATGATGCTGGCCAATGGCCCGGCGGTGTTCCTGGGTGAAAAGCTGGTCGCGAAGGTTTCGCTCAACCTCACCCGCACCATCGCCGCACTGCTGTTCCTGATTCTGGGCTTGTGGCAGCTAGCCGAAGTTTTGGGTTGGCTGGGCGCATAAGTGGTTGCACTAGTTTGCAGGAGGGATAGTCTCCTGCAGCATGTGGCTACTCGACAAGATGCTCCGATCGCTGGTCCGGCAGGGTCAGCTGCGTGTCATTGATCACGATGGCACCGAACATCGCTATGGCGACCCCTCGGCAGATCCCCTAACCACCCGCCTGACCGACAAAGGCGCGGCGCTGCACATCGCCCGCGATCCGCGGCTTGGCACCGGTGAAGCCTATACCGACGGACGGCTGGTGATTGAGCCGCCACATGACATTCGCGACATGGTGCTCCTGGTCATGGGCAATGCGGCCCGTTCCAGTGGGGCGCTGAACCCTCCCAGCCCTGCAAAGAAACTGCTCGATCGGCTTGGCTCGCGGCTCGACCAGATCAATTACCGCAGCCGCGCCAGCAAAAACGTGGTCCACCACTATGGCCTGACGCGCGAGTTCTATGAGCTGTTCCTCGATGAGGACCGGATGTACTCGATGGCCTATTTCACCGACCCGGCCAATTCGCTGGAGCAGGCCCAGGTTGACAAGAAGGCCCTGATCGCAGCCAAGCTGCACCTGCCGCGCGATGCCCGGTACCTGCGGGTGCTGGATATCGGCTGCGGTTGGGGCGGGTTCGCCCTGTTCCTCAACAAGCATTACGGCTGCGATGTGCTGGGTGTCAGCCTTGCGCCCGATCAGGTCAAGTTCGCCAATGAACGCGCCGAGGCAGCAGGCGTGGCGGACAAGGTGAAGTTCGAACTGATCGACTATCGCGATGTCACCGGACGGTTTGACCGGATCAGCTCGATCGGGATGATCGAACACCTCGGCAAGCCGCATTATGAGGAATACTACGGCAAGACCTTTGGCCTGCTGGCCGACGATGGCGTGATGCTGACCCACACGATCGGCAAGCCCGGCATGTCGGGATCAACCGATGCCTGGGTGCGCAAGTACATTTTCCCCGGCCACTACCTCCCCTGCGTCAGCGATCTGGCCCTGGCCCACGAGCAAACCGGCTGGAAGATCGCGGACATTGAGGAACTGCGCCAGCACTACGCCTGGACCCTGGCCGAATGGTACCGCCGAGCCATGCTGCACCGCGAGCAGATTGTCGCGATGTTCGACGAGCGCTTCTTCCGGATGTGGCAGTTCTACCTGGTCGGTGCCGAACAGGGTTTCCGCAACGGAACCATGGTCAATTTCCACGTCCAGGCTACCAAACGCGCCGGCGTGCTACCCGTGACGCGGGATTACATCGCGGCAGAAGCGGCCCGACTATCTGCAGCGGAAGGCACGCCCGTCTGGCACCTTGAGCGCGAGGCTGCCGAGTAGCGGTTGCGCCCCGCCCCCCCACCTGCTAGCCGCGCCCCCGCAATTTCAGCGGGAGTCTCAGCCAATGTCGGACATCAAGCGCGTCGTCCTCGCCTATTCGGGGGGTCTCGATACCTCGGTGATCCTCAAGTGGCTGCAAGTCACCTATAACTGCGAGGTCGTCACCTTCACCGCCGATCTTGGCCAGGGCGAAGAGCTGGAACCGGCCCGCGCCAAGGCCAAGCTGATGGGCGTGCCCGATCACCACATCTACATCGACGACCTGCGCGAGGAGTTCGTCCGCGATTTCGTCTTCCCGATGATGCGCGCCAATGCCCGCTATGAAGGCGATTACCTGCTCGGCACCTCGATCGCGCGGCCGTTGATTTCCAAGCGGCTGGTCGAAATCGCGCATGAGACCGGCGCCGATGCCGTGGCCCACGGCGCCACGGGCAAGGGCAATGACCAGGTTCGCTTCGAACTTTCCGCCTATGCACTCGATCCCTCGATCAAGGTGATCGCGCCCTGGCGCGAATGGGACCTGACCAGCCGCACCGCGCTGATCGCCTGGGCTGAAAAGCACCAGATTCCGGTCCCCAAGGACAAGCGCGGCGAAAGCCCGTTCTCGACCGACGCCAACCTGCTGCACACCTCGTCCGAGGGCAAGGTGCTGGAAAATCCGTGGGAAGAGACCCCGGACTATGTCTATTCGCGCACGGTCAACCCGGAAGATGCGCCTGACCAGCCGGAATACATTACCATCGACTTTGAAAAGGGCGATGGCGTGGCGCTGAACGGCCAGGCGATGAGCCCGGCCACGCTGCTTGCCGCGCTCAACGACCTGGGCCGCAAGCATGGGATTGGCCGGCTCGACCTGGTTGAAAACCGCTTCGTCGGCATGAAGAGCCGCGGGATGTATGAAACCCCCGGCGGCGAGATCTATGCCCGTGCGCACCGCGGCATCGAATCGATCACGCTTGATCGCGGGGCGGCGCACCTCAAGGACGAGCTGATGCCCAAGTACGCAGAGCTGATCTATAACGGCTTCTGGTTCGCGCCCGAGCGCGAGATGCTGCAGGCGGCGATCGATCACAGCCAGGCCAAGGTTTCGGGCACGGTCCGGCTGAAGCTCTACAAGGGCAATGCCAGTGTGGTCGGCCGCAAGAGCCCCAACTCGCTCTACAGCGAACGCCACGTGACCTTTGAGGACGATGCCGGGGCTTATGACCAGAAGGACGCGGCGGGCTTTATCAAGCTCAACGCGCTCCGTCTGCGCCTCTTGGCGCAGAGAGATCGATAACGTCTGCGCCTGCTGGCCCAGCGCGACCGCTAAAAAATTGCGCCGCAGAAGGCGCCACGCGATTCTGTCCACCGCAGACACGGGGTTATCCACCGCCAAACATGGCGTCTGTGGATAAGTCCGCATTTTTCCGCTTGTGCGACTCAGGATTGAGGCGCAGCCTTCAGGTGTCGGAAGGTTAAACCGAACCTGAACTTTCGGTGGGAAACCACTGAAAGGAAAGGGGAAAACGCAGCCTTCAGATGCTGGCAGCGATGCCCGCAGCAGTGTCGGAAAACACGCGGGAAAAGCTCTTCGGAGCGGCTCACGCGAACCGCAGATGCAGCGAGCGGCGCGCAGTCAGGAGGCTGCTTCCGAGCAGTTGGAACGGCAGACAGGAAGCCTGGCTTCGGCCATGCAGACGGAAGGCCGGGACAGCGGGCGGGAAGCGGCTACGGAACCGCCAGGCGATACGGGAAAGGCTTTCGGGCCAGACCCGCCGCCTGACGGGACCGGGACGCCGGATGCGAAACCGGACGATGAACGCCGGCTCTCACGAGCCAGCCGGAATGTGCGAGACAGCGTGCAAAGTCAGACTTCGGTCAGGCAGAGCAGGCCCGATGCGACGAGCATCACGATGCTGGACCACTCACGGTGCGATGGCACGCGAGGTGATCGACAACGCATCACAGCGGCTGAGCTGTCCACGACAACCCCGGAACGGCGGTCGCCCAACTCGGCCGGAGCAACAGAAGGCGTAGCGTGGGGCTGGTGGCAACACCGGCCCCATTTGCTTTTGCTGCTTACCTTACAAACAGGCTCGCCAGTTCGACATGGGTCGACCAGCGGAACTGACCGACGGGACGTAATTCGGCCAGGCGATAACCGGCTTCGATCAGCGTGGCGGCATCCTTGGCCCAGCTGGCAGGGTTGCAGCTGATATAGACGACCTTCGGGACCGTGCTTTCGGCAATCTGGAGCACCTGTTCGCGCGCACCAGCCCGCGGCGGATCAAGCAGGACCGCGGCGAAGCGGTTCAGCTCATCCGCCATCAGCGGGTTACGGAACAGGTCGCGGTGATCGCAGTGGACCGGCAGGCCGGTGCGGGCCGCCGCTGCCTTGCAGGCATAACTGGCGCCGCGCTCTGCCTCTGCGGCAAGGACCTTGGTCTCTGGCCCCGCCAGAGCATAGGCAAAGGTGCCCAGGCCGGAAAACAGGTCTGCCACGGTCGCGCTTCCGGCCAGCCATTCGCGCGCCGCACTGACCAGCGCCGCCTCGCCATCGGCCGTCGCCTGAAGGAAGGCTCCCGGCGGAAACGGCACGGCTACGCCAGACAGCGTGATCGTGACCGGTTCAGGCTCCCACACCGTGTCCGGGCCATAGCCCGCATCCAGCGTCAGCCGGGCCAGGGCATGGTCACGCGCAAAATCGAGCAACAGCTCGGTCAGCATCAAGCCATCGGCGCTCAGGCCCTTGATGCCCAGGTCCAGCCCCTGATCGGTGACGGTAACCTCGATATCGGCAGCCAGCTTGGCATGCGCATGCTTGCCAGGTTTGCCGCGGCTCCTCTTTGGCTGCTGCCCCTGCCCCAGCCGGATCAGCAGCTTGCGCAGGTCCGGCAGGATTGTGACAATCTCGGGCCGCAGCACCGGACATTCGCCCAGCTCCACCAGCCGGTGCGAGCGCGCCTCGCGAAAGCCGATCACCACTCGGCCCTGGCTGCTCTCGGCGCGCAGCGAAGCGCGGCGCCTGCTGCCGGGCGGGGAAAGGTGTGGCGGGGCAATATGCTCCGCACCCAGTTCCTGCGACGAGGAAGCATTGCTGACCCGCGCCGCGACGAAATCGGCCAGGCTTTCTTCATCCAGCTGCTGCAACTGGCATCCGCCACATTGGGCAAAGTGCCGGCACGGCGGCGTCACATGATGCGGACCGGGAACCAGCGTCCCGTCAGCACGCAAGGTATCGCCCGGGGCGGCGCCCCAGGCATAGCGGCCCGAAGGCGTTACGCCATCGCCCTTGGCGGCGATGCGGATGATTGGTTCAGATAGTTCAGTCACCAAGCCTCCCTACCCGTTCGTGTCGAGCGAAGTCGAGACACCTTGCGCCAACGTGTCTCGACTTCGCTCGACACGAACGGATTTGAAGGTCAGGAAAGGACTTCAGCGAAAGCGGTCGCGATGCGCTCCGCAAGCTGTCCGGCAGTAAAGGGCACCGGAGTAAGCCGGGCTGCCTCTCCGTGGAGCCACACGCCCTGGCACGCTGCTGCGAACGGATCTGCCCCATTGGCCAGCCTGCTGGCGATCGCGCCGGCCAGAACATCGCCCGTTCCCGCGGTGGACAACCAGCTCGTTGCGCGCGGCGCATAGGCCACGCGGCCGTCAGGCGCAGCAACCAGGCTGTCAGCGCCCTTGGCCACCACAACCATGCCTGCCGCACGCGCCAGCGCTTCGGCTCGCACAACCTTGCTGCCCGAACCATCGAGCCCAAAGGACCGTTCCAGCGCGAACAGCTCTCCATCGTGCGGCGTTGCGATCAGGGAGGCCTTACGCTCTGCCAGATGCCGCGGGGCCAGCAGGACCAGCGCATCGGCATCGACCACTCCCGGAATAGGCTCTGACAGGGCAATCGCCAGCCGCTCACGCGCGGTGGCATCGCGCCCCAATCCCGGCCCGATCAGCAGCGCGGCAAAGCGACTGTCAGTCAGCACTTCGGCCAGTGGTTGATTATCGGTCACGAGGTCAGCCGGACCCCCCTGCCCCTCGCCCAGCAGTTTGACGTAGCCTGCCCCGGCACCCTGAGCGGCACGGGCGGCCAACACGGCGGCGCCAGGCATGGCCCCGGCCACCACACCCAGCAGTCCGCGGGTGTATTTGTGCGCATCACAAGCCGGAGCAACCAAGCGCGGACGCCCAATCATGCGGCCAGCCTCTGGTAGGACATCCACACCGATCGGTACGAGCCGCAGCGCGCCCATTGTCCGGGCCGCAGGGAGCAGGAAGTGCGCCGGTTTCCAGGCACCTAAAGCCAGTGTGAGGTGCCAGTCAGGCAGACCATCGTTTAGCGTCATCCCATTGTCGGCATGGACGCCGCTGGGCAGGTCCACTGCGACCCGGCGCGGATGCTCGGCCGCAAGCCGGTTCAGCAGCGCCAGATCATCGGCTTCGAGCGGGCGGGTCAGGCCGGTGCCGAACAGGCAATCGACCAGAACGTCACCCGTCGCGTCAGCATCGCGGCCGAGCACTTCGCCCGCATAAAGGCTCCGCGCAGTTCGCGCCGCAGCGGTCTTGGGTTCGCTGGCGGCGATCACCCGCACGCTGCCACCGCGCTGCCGGATGGCCTCGGCAATGACATAGCCGTCCCCGCCGTTGTTGCCGGGGCCGCAGAGCACCGTCACGGCACGCCCGCCGCTGATCCGCCAGATCCATTCGGCCGCTCCGCGTCCGGCGCGTTGCATCAATTCATCGACCGAGACGCCCTTGGCCATCAAGGCTTGCTCCGCATCGCGCATCTGCGCGGCGGTCAGCACTTGGTCAGGGGTGTGGGGCATCCGCCGTTATTGGCACGACATAGCGATCATCACCAAGGATAACTTCCCAACGGTCACCCTTGCGCGCCGACTGGCTGGGCTGCGCGCCATCGGCGGCGAGCAGGTTCTGCCCGTCTTCGGTGGCAATCAGGCGGCGAAACTTGCCGTCGGGATGGCGAATGACGAAGGAGGGCTTGCCCTGCTCATTCCCGCGTTCCAGCGTGCAGTCCTGCTTGAGCTCGGTCGAACCGTCCGCGGCGCACCAGATCGCATCGCTCTTGACTACGCCGCCTTCGCCAGGTGCCTGCACCGGATCCTTGCAAGCCGTTAACAGGGCCAGTGGGACAATCGCGAAAGCGGCTTTGATCATTTAGGCTCCAGTTGCGACAGGTCGCGCACAGCCCCGCGGGCGGCGCTGGTGGTCATCGCAGCATAGGCCTGAAGTGCTACTGAAACCTTGCGGGGGCGATCCTGGGCGGGTTTCCAGCCCTTGGCCTGCTGCGCCGCGCGGCGCTTAGCGAGTTCCTCATCCGAAACCGCCAGATGGATCGTGCGGTTCGGAATATCGATCTCGATCCGGTCACCGGGCTCAACCAGGCCGATTTCCCCGCCCTCGGCAGCTTCGGGCGAAACGTGACCGATTGACAGCCCCGAAGTGCCGCCAGAGAAGCGCCCGTCGGTCAGCAGGGCGCAGGCCGCGCCCAGCCCCTTGGATTTGAGATAGCTGGTGGGGTAAAGCATTTCCTGCATGCCGGGGCCGCCCTTCGGCCCTTCATAGCGGATCACCACCACGTCACCGGCCACAACCTGCCCGGTCAGGATCCCCGCAACAGCGGCATCCTGGCTTTCAAAAACCTTGGCCGGGCCAGAAAACTTCAGGATACTTTCGTCCACCCCGGCGGTTTTCACGATGCAGCCATCGCGGGCGATGTTGCCGAACAGCACGGCCAGGCCGCCATCCTGCGAGAAGGCGTGCTCCTTGGAACGGATCACGCCCTTCTCACGGTCGGCATCCAGATCATCCCAGCGGCGCGACTGGCTAAAGGCAACCTGCGTCGGCACGCCGCCCGGCGCAGCGCGGTAGAATTCGTGCACGGCGGGATCGTCGGTGCGGGTGATGTCCCAGGTATCCAGCGCCAGGCCCAGCGTCGCACTGTGGACTGTCGGCAGATCGGTGTGGAGCAGCCCGGCGCGATCCAGTTCACCCAGGATCGACATGATGCCACCCGCGCGGTGAACGTCTTCCATGTGAACGTCGCTCTTGGCCGGGGCAACCTTGGACAGGCAGGGAACGCGGCGGCTGAGCCGGTCGATGTCGGCCATGGTGAATTCCACCCCGCCCTCTGCTGCGGCAGCAAGCAGGTGAAGCACCGTGTTGGTTGACCCGCCCATGGCAATGTCCAGGCTCATCGCGTTTTCGAAAGCGCGGAAGCTGGCGATCGAGCGCGGCAGGACCGAGGCATCGTCTTCCTCGTAATAACGGCGGCACAGGTCCACCGCGAGGCGGCCGGCCCGCAGGAACAGTTGCTGGCGGTCGGCGTGGGTGGCCAGAACCGACCCATTGCCGGGGAGCGACAGCCCCAACGCCTCCGTCAGGCAGTTCATCGAGTTGGCAGTAAACATGCCCGAGCAGGACCCGCAGGTCGGACAGGCCGAGCGCTCGATCGTTGCCACTTCCTCGTCGGTGTAGCTTTCATCGGCGGCCGCAACCATCGCATCAACCAGGTCAAGCGCCACTTCCTTGCCCTTCAGCACCACCTTGCCGGCTTCCATCGGCCCGCCAGAGACGAACACGACCGGAATATTGATCCGCATCGCGGCCATCAGCATGCCGGGCGTGATCTTGTCGCAGTTGGAAATGCAGACCATCGCATCGGCGCAGTGGGCGTTGACCATGTATTCAACCGAGTCCGCGATCAGGTCGCGGCTGGGCAGCGAATAGAGCATGCCATCGTGGCCCATCGCGATGCCATCATCGACGGCGATGGTATTGAATTCCTTGGCAATGCCGCCAGCCGCCTCAATCTCGCGCGCGACCATCTGGCCCAGGTCCTTGAGATGGACATGGCCCGGGACGAACTGGGTGAAGCTGTTAACGACGGCGATGATCGGCTTGCCGAAATCGCTGTCCTTCATGCCGGTGGCCCGCCACAGGCCCCGCGCGCCGGCCATGTTGCGGCCATGGGTGGACGTGCGCGAACGAAGGGCAGGCATGGGGCTACTCCGGCAAGAATGTTGCCCGAACCGGGCGATCGGCGCAGCCCTACACGGCAATCAGCCGAGCTTCAACGCCACTTCATTGCAGAGCCTGGCAAGGCGCGCAGCCCATTCGCCCTGCTGCTGCGGCATTGCCACCTGATCCTGGCGCAGTTCAATGCCCAGATAGGGCCGTCCTTCGGACTCGCAGTGCCGGTTCATCGTGTAATTGAGCAACTTGCCCGAATAGGGCAGCTGATCGCCGACACAGAGGCGCTCAGCCTCCAGCAACGGGATTGCCAGCCGGGCAGCGCGGTCATCCTCATTATAGAGTACGCCCACTTGCCAGGGCCGGGCATCGTCGCTGGTTGCCAGTTGCGGGGTGAAGCTGTGGAGCGACAGGACCAGTGCCGGGGGGCTGTCATTGAGCAGGTCAGACAGCGCGGTGTGATAGGGGGTGTGGAACCGCTCAAGCCGGGCCTGATGCGCAGCATGATCCAGTGCGTTGCCGGGAATCGCATGGCCATCGCTGGCAATCGGGATGACCGCGGGGGCATGCGGCTCACGATTGAGATCGCAGACGAGCCGGCTGATATTGCCCTGGAACGCGGCGATGCCGGGACGCTCTGCCAGCAGCGCACCGACCTGCGCCACACCAAGGTCAACCGCAATATGCTGGGACAGCAGCGCCGGGTCGATGCCAAGGTCGATATCCTCCGGCACCCGGTTGGAGGCATGGTCCGAGACGACCAAGATCCCGCCAAACCGCGGAGTGCCGAGCAGGCGGTAAGCTTCGTGTTCGCTCACGAGACTTTCCCCTTCCACCGTTCGTGTCGAGCGTAGTCGAGACACATTGCGCCCGGTGTCTCGACTACGCTCGACACGAACGGGGTTGGGAAATGAGCTTTCACCGCAGCGCCCCGGCAAGGGTCCACCAGTCCGCCGGCATCACCGCCTGTGCCGCGTCGCGCTGCGCGGCATCGTCGTAAAGCGCAAAGCAGGTCGCACCCGAGCCCGACATCCGCGCCAGAACGGGGCCAGTTGCCTCAAGCGCACCAAGGACGTCACCGATTACCGGGCACAAGCTGCGTGCAGGTGCTTCCAGATCATTCCGGCCAGCAAGCATGATCGTCCGCAGGTCGCCCTCTGGCAGCCCCCCTCGATCCACCCCGTCCCAAGCCTTGAACACCGGTCCCGTGCTGAGCGGCTGGCGCGGGTTGACCAGCAAGCAGGCCATGCCGGCGAGGTCGTTTGTCACTTCGGTCAGTTCGGTCCCCGTCCCGCGGCCGATGCAAGCGCGAGACAGGACACAGGCGGGCACATCGGCACCCAGCCTGGCAGCCCGCGCCTGCCAGTCATCGGGCAGCCCCTGGCTGCGCCCAACCAGTCGGAACAGCGCCCCGGCATCAGCCGACCCCCCGCCCAACCCCGCCGCGACCGGCAGGTTCTTTTCCAGCGTCACCGCCCAGCCCTGCTGGCGCGGCAGCGCGGAAAGCGCCTGCATGACGATATTGTCGAACGGATTGTCGAGCGTCCCGGCGAATTCGCCCAGCACCCGCAGGCTGTCCCGCTCGGCAAGCGAAACGCTCAGTCGGTCGCCCGCGTCGACAAAGGCGAAAGCGGTTTCAAGTTCATGGTAGCCATCCTCGCGCCGCCGCCGGACGTGCAGCGCGAGGTTGATCTTGGCAAAGGCTGTTTCGATCACCGGTTGGGGAGATCACATATTGGGATAGTTGGGCCCACCGCCACCCTCAGGCGTGACCCAGTTGATGTTCTGGGTCTTGTCCTTGATGTCGCAGGTCTTGCAGTGGACGCAGTTCTGGGCGTTGATCTGCAGGCGGGGGTTGCCGTCCTCGATGCCAAGGAATTCGTACACGCCCGCCGGGCAATACCGCGCCTCGGGACCGGCATAGAGCTTAAGGTTGACCTCAACCGGCACCGCCGGATCCTTCAACTGCAGGTGGCAGGGCTGGTCTTCCTCATGGTTGGTGAAGGACAGCGCCACGCTGGACAGGCGATCGAAGCTGATCACGCCATCGGGCTTGGGATAGTCGATCGGCTTGTAAAGATCGGCCCGCTCGGTCGCCTCGCAATCGCGGTGATGGCCCATGACCGGCAGGATCGGCATCTTCAGGTAGCGCAGCCACATGTCGAGGCCAGCCAAGACCGTGCCAATATCACCGCCGAACTTGGCGACCATCGGTTCGGCATTCTGGACCAGCTTCAGTTCCTTGGCGATCCAGCTTTCGCGCACGGCGGCATCGTATTCGGCCATCGA
>JACCDM011856353.1_pt1 | contig 28543 bp, 23 predicted proteins | sample 7445851 | NCBI WGS metagenome assembly JACCDM01 (sample SAMN15323438, study PRJNA562643) | freshwater metagenome | isolation source: river surface water | place: USA:Blue River Watershed | collected 2017-08-16
ACTGTGGTGCAGTACCGTTAGCCGCCGCATTGTTACGGTAAGCTACGTGTGTCCAATCTGCTTGCTCTTGTGGAGTCAACATTTTAGGCGCACCCTCAACGTTTGGATCTGTAGCACCATACATACCATTGTATGTGATTTGAAGTGGTTTCTTACCACCTTTTGAACCTTGCTTCGTTGTGTAAACGATTACACCGTTTGCTGCACGAGCACCATAGATAGAAGCCGCAGCCGCATCTTTCAATACAGTTGTTGACTCAATATCATCTGGAGATAAGAAATCAGTTGATCCTACTGGAACCCCATCCACAATGTAAAGAGGCTCGTTACCACCGAAGGCACCGAAACCACGTACACGAATGATCGAGTTTGTTCCTGGCTGACCGTTTGTGATCAAGGTAACCCCTGCCACACGACCTTGCAACATCTGCTCAACGTTACCCGTTGGTGCAATTTGCAAATCGGCCGCCTTAACGATCGAAGCAGCTGCAGTAGACTCTTTCTTGTTAGTTACTGAGTAACCTGTTACGATTACTTCGCTCAATTGACTAACATCTTCATCTAATACAACTGAGATAGAAGATTGAGAACCTACGTTAACTGTTTTTGTTTTGTAACCTACTGCAGAAATGGTTAACACTGCATTTCCAGATTTAACCGTCACACTAAATGCACCATTGGCATCTGTAGTTGCACCAGTTGTTGTTCCTTTTACAGCAACACTTACTCCAGGGATTCCCTGAGCATCTGTATCCGTCACTTTACCTGATACTTTGCGATCTTGCGCAAATGACGAAAAACTCCCTAGCATCACTATCGCGAGCATTAAGAAGCTTCGAAGACTTTGGTAAAAATTGTTTTTCATAATACGTTTTAATTAGTTTTCTAAATTAAGATTAAATTGGTTTTACTGCGATTTTTAGTTCAATATACGGTCTCCTTTCTTTTTTAGTTTAACTTAAACAGGTTTATAAATTTTTCTTTTAAAAGTACAATAAATAGGTTTAGAGGTGTTTGTACTTAATTATCGGAATGATACAATTAGCTCACTGTGCTATGCTATTCCAATGAACCAAAGATGTAAAATGCCAATTAATCATGCAAACTTTTTATTGATATTTTTTCACTTTTGGCATTTAAAATGGCATTTATCTACTACAGGACTCTGAAAACACGTATATTTTAGTCAATTAGTCCTATAATTTTTGAAAAAATAGGAAAATATGGACAGAATGTGCTCGTGAAAAATGTCGGAACAATCCTATAAATTGTCCATGTAAACGTTTGCAAAAGAATTTCTTCCACCAACTAAAAATGCAAAATCACAATTTCATGATTAATGTCTAATTTTGGATAATGACACCATTCGAACCCAAAGAGATACTACCTAGCTTACCGGAAGAACCCGGAGTTTACCGCTATTTCGATGCGTCCGATACCATTATATATATAGGTAAAGCTAAAAATCTAAAAAATCGGGTTAGCAGCTACTTCACTAATATCCAAGGACACAATACAAAGACCCGAAAATTAGTCCAACAAATTTGCCGGCTTGAATTCACGATCGTTCATTCCGAATTTGATGCCCTTTTACTAGAGAATACGCTTATCAAACAATTTCAACCGAAGTATAATATTCTTCTCCGGGATGATAAGACCTATCCATTTATCTGTTTGACCAAGGAGGCCTTTCCTCGGCTAATCACCTCACGCCGTATCGACCATAGCTTAGGTACATTTTTTGGCCCTTTTGCTAATCCCAAAGCGATGAATGGATTACTCGAAATGATTCATCAATTATATCCGCTGCGCACATGTGCCCTTGCCTTAAAACAAGGAAACATTGACCAGGGTAAATTTAAGGTCTGTTTAGAATACCACATTGGTAATTGCAAGGGACCATGCGAAGGATTGCAACTGGAAAGTGATTACTTGGTATATATCGATCAGGTCACTCATATATTAAAAGGTAATTACCAAAAGCCGAAAGCTCACTTTCAAGAACGTATGCTTGAGGCGAGTGGCCGTTTAGCATTTGAGGAGGCCCAAGAGTGGAAAGAAAAATGGGAGCTACTTGAAAACTTCCAGGCTAAATCCACAGTCGTCAACCCATCCATTCATGACATCGACGTATTCTCTATGGTTTCTGATGAACAAATGGCTTATGTTAATTTCATGAAAGTCATTAATGGCACAATTCTGCAATCACAGACCTACGAGGTTAAAAAGAAATTAAATGAGGATGAATCAGACCTACTAACAATGTTGATTTGGGAAAAACGCGATCAATTTCATAGTGAAGCAAAAGAGATTTTGACGAACATTCCAATGTCCATCGAATTCCGCGGAATCAAAAATACAATTCCAGTCATGGGAGACAAGAAAAAACTATTGGACATGTCACTCAAAAATGTACTGTATTTCCGAAAAGAGAAAGCGGATCGCAAAGCGGCTGAGGAATCAGGTGGAGATCGAAAAATGCGTATTTTATTGACATTAAAAAATGACCTACATTTAAAACATCTACCAAAACGAATCGAATGCTTTGATAATTCAAACTTACAAGGGACAAATCCTGTCTCAGCAATGGTTTGTTTCATCCAGGCACAAGCTGCCAAAAAGGAATACCGTCTTTTCACGCCACGAACCGTTGTGGGTCCAGATGACTTTGCTACGATGCATGAAGTTATCACCCGAAGATATACGCGTTTACTTGAGGAGGAAGCAGATCTGCCTGATTTAATTATTGTCGATGGTGGCAAAGGCCAGTTAAGCGCGGCATGTGATGCCCTAAAGGCGATTGGTCTGTACGGTCAAATCCCAATCATTGGGATCGCCAAACGTCTTGAGGAAATTTATTTCCCAGAAGATAGCCTTCCTTTATACATAGATAAAAAATCAGAGTCCCTTAAATTGATTCAGCAATTACGGGATGAGGCGCACAGGTTTGGAATTACTGCGCATCGCAACAAGCGAAGTAAAAATTTCTTGGTGAGTCAATTGGAGGAATTGGATGGAATTGGAAAACTGACTGCGCAAAAGCTGATGAAAAACTTTGGGACAATTCGTAACATGTACGATGCCCCAGTAAATGAATTAGAAAAAGTGTTAGGCAAGGCCAAAACCCCTTTCTTCCGAAAACAGTTGAAAATTTGGCTGGACGAAAAAGCTTAATTGCGGGATTCGAATTTGCCTACTTCAATATGTTGAAACTGTCGGTAAACTTGAATAATGATCGATAAGGCAATAGCCATTTCGCAAACACCTACTACCAGCACAAATATACCTAGCATCAACCCTTGTTGGTCATCATCCTGCCGCGAAAAAGCAATTAAATTCAAATTGGCAGCATTCAGTATTAACTCAATACCCATCAAGATGAAAATTGCATTGCGCTTCAAGATCATGATCGTGAACCCTGTCGCAAACAAAGCTGCACTTGCCCATAAGTAATAAATTACTGGTATTTCAGACATTTCGTTTGGCAATATAGGTGGCTCCTACGAGCGCGATTAATAAATAAATACCAACTAATTCGAAGGGGAAGGCATATTTTGTCAAAAGGGCTACGCCCACATCCCGCAATTTAGATTGATCATTTCCCACCAAATGTAAATCCCACTCTACACGTGAAAAAACATAAACTAATCCAAAAAAGATGGATAGTCCAATGGCGGCCGACCACAAAAAACTACGTTGTTCAACCCATAAATGATTCTCTCCTTGATTTTCGCGGGATTGTTGGTTTGTCAACATGATACCAAAAAGGATCAAAATAAGTACACCACCCACATATATCATGAGATGAGAAACGGCCATGACATCTGCGTACGCGATCACATACAATCCTGCTAAGCCAAGCATACACATAAACATCGCTAAAGCAGCATGTAAGATATTGCGCGTCCATAGCATGACTAACCCACTACTACAAGTTATCAACACTAAAGCTAAAAATGATACGAGTATAGGTGTCATTTTGTTTCAGGATTAGTATCAGACGCTGGACTTGAGCTAGACGCTGGACTTGGATCTTTAGCTTTTGCTTTAAAGCTCGGCTTAAATGCAGGCTTTTTTACCTCCGGACTTGAGCTAGACGCTGGAGGTTGAACGTCAGACGTTGAACTTGGATCTTTAGCTTTTGCTTTAAAACTTGGCTTAAATGCCGGCTTTTTTACCTCCGGACTAGTGACTTCAGACTGTTGACTAGCGACTAGTGACTCGGGACTGGTAACTGGAGACTCGGTACCGGCAACCCCCTTTTTCATCTCCTCCTTCTCAGCCACAAACTGTTCATACAACTTTTTCTTCTCCGCAGCCTCCTCAGCAGTCAAATTCGCAAATGAAAAATTATGTTCCTTAACCTCATATACAGAGAAATCATACTCCGAAGTCATGGTCAAACATTCAGTTGGACAAACTGTTGTACACAATCCACAAAAACAACATTTAGACATATCAATGTCAAACTTGGCGGCATACAAACGAATAGGTGATCCGTCGGACGCATGGCCTACAAGCCCTGTGGCTTTGATTGGCTCAATTTCAATACAATCAACTGGACAAACCTTGACACACTTATCGCATACAATGCAATCATCCATTTCATTGTGCAACTGATAGCGACCATTGTCTGGAGTAGGAATGTCAATATGTGGATATTGCAACGTGGTAATTCCCGTCGATTGAGAAAAATAGTCTGGATCCTGAACATTGTGCTGCGTACGCTGCTTGCGCGCATCCCAAGCATGCTTCCATGTGAGCGCCATGCCCTTCCGCGTGCTTTGAATCACATCCGCAATCTCCTTGAAATACCGTTTCATCACTGACATTAAAAATAGATTGCTGGATAGGACGATGGATCCACTTCCCGCATCATCTCATACACGGTATCCACGACGTTCTCCACATTAGGTTTTGAAAAATAATCACCATCAGAACTGTAGGCAGGACGATGAGGCATCGCCGCCATACATCGCGCTGGACTATCCAGCCACGAAAAAGCCCCCTGTTTATCTACTACTTCTTGCATCATGTAGGCCGACGTACCACCCGGCATATCTTCATCGGCAAACAACACGCGATGCGTCTTCTGAATCGAGGTTAAAATATGGTGATACCGATCAAAAGGCAATAAAGTTTGCACATCAATCACCTCCACAGAAATCCCCATATCTGCCAAATTAGAGGCCGCCTCCATCACTATCCGGCACATCGATCCGTACGTAACGATCGTCAAATCATTCCCTTCACGCAATATTTCTGGCACCCCTAATTCTACCTGAATCTCCAACAGGTTAGTTGGCATCGGCTCCTTCAAACGATATCCATTCAAGCATTCCACCACCACTCCCGGATCGTCACCTGCTAACAGAGTCCGGTACATACCCGCAGCTTGGGTCATATCGCGAGGAACACAGAAATGAACACCACGTAACCCATTAATTAACACCGCCATAGGACTACCTGAATGCCAGATACCTTCCAACCGATGCCCACGTGTACGTAGAATCATGGGCGCTTTTTGCCCCCCAGCCGTACGGTAATGCAAACATGCCCAATCATCCGATAAGATGGGAAACGGGTAAAATATGTAATCTAAATATTGAATCTCCACAATTGGGCGCAATCCGCGCATTGATGCGCCGATTCCCTGACCTACAATGCTTACTTCCCTAATCCCTGTATCCGTTACTTTTAAGGGTCCAAAAACCTCTTGCAATCCAGCCAAAGTTTGGTTGACATCCCCAATCTTCCCTACATCTTCACCTAAAATAAAAACACGAGGATCGGTCAAAAATTGAGCAAAACTTTTATTCAAAATTTCACGTCCATCTACTAAAACAGGATCTTTATCATACGTAGCTCGAATGCCTTTAATATGCATCGGACTATGCACAGATTCACTCATTTGATGCGAACTGAACCGACGGTGATTTTTTGTTTCTAATTCATTCAGCCAATGCCGCAATAACTTTACAGCAGGACCTTGGAAGAAGCGAAATGCGCGTAATGTCTTGCGTCCGGCACGTACTAAATCACTGAAAATCGGGTATGGCAATTCATTTAATTCTTCCAAAATAGGTTCAATCAAACCCGGTTCATTGGTCGAATCATATAGGTTTTTGGCAATCCGCAAAAACCCTTTTTTATCTATTTCAATCGATGCCATGTAAGCAGCAAAAGCTTCCTTCTGAAAGCGTCGTGCTTCTTTTATCGCCTCCGCATCGATTGATGCTAATGTTTTTTCATCTGAGAAACCTGACTGAATAATCCATTCCCGAAAACGCAAATTACAATCCGCATCATGTTCAAATTGCAATCTTTCTGAGGACTTATAACGCTCATGTGAGCCTGATGCCGAATGACCTTGCGGCTGAGTACATTCCGTCACATGAACTAAACAAGGAACATATTCCTCGCGAGCCAAATCAGCTGCTTGCTGATAGGCGGCCACCAGACCAGGATAATCCCAAGCTTTCACTTGAAAAATCTCCAAGCCCTTTTCGGTGCTTGAACGCTGATAACCAGCTAATGCTTTTGATATAGACGATTTAGTCGTTTGAAATTCAATCGGCACGGAAATACCATATCCGTCATCCCAAACAGAAAATACGATCGGAATCTGCAAGACCCCTGCCGCGTTAATACACTCTAGAAACATGCCCTCGGAAGTCGAAGCATCCCCAATGGTAGTAAAACAAACCTCACGCCCCCCCTTCGAAAACAAGCTACTATGCGCCTCCAAATCAGGTCTTTCTTTATACATTTTCGACGCATAGGCAACCCCTAAAGCGCGCGGAATCTGCGCAGCTGTGGACGAAATGCCAGCAACCGTATTGTATGTTTCCGTCTGATTTAACCATTCTCCTTGTGGATCCAACCACCGCGTAGCATGGTGATTATTCATTTGGCGGCCACCTGAATGCGGATCAAAATGAATATCTGGATGTCCGTATAGTTGGGCAAAATATTGTGGCCACGTAAGATCTCCAATAGCTACCCCAATGGTTTGATCACGGTAGTAACCAGAAATATAATCTCCCCGTTGCATCGCGTTAGCAAGGGCAATTTGGCACAATTCCTTTCCATCACCGTAAATTCCAAACTTAGCACGTCCTGAGAATACTTCTTTGCGAACGAGCAAACTACATGCCCGACTAATCGCAGCAAGTCGATAATTATCCATTACCTGTTGCGGATCAAACGTAATCCCAGGTTGAGAAAATGAATAGTTATGGGTCAAAGACAAGAGTATTTAATGTATAAAACGTGTAAAAATACAACAAAATACTTGTCGGCCAAATACGTTCGATTTCAATCTTTTCGAAAAACTGCAGCATTTCTTTTGCCAAATCTCACCATTGTTATAGATTTGTGGCTAAACTAGGTAAACCCATAAAATAACCATGAAGAAATTTTTAGGAGTACTCGCACTCATAATTGGCTTCGCTTTTCAATCGAACGCACAAGGATCCATCCGTTTTAAAACCGAAAAACACGATTTTGGAAAAATCAAAGAAGGAGTACAAGCTTCGTATAGTTTTGAATTTACAAATACTGGAAAAGCTCCAGTAGTTATTTCCAATGTTCAACCATCATGTGGTTGCACCACTCCAGAATGGACAAGAGAGCCAATCATGCCAGGAAAAACAGGAAAAGTTACGGCATTGTACAACTCAGCAGGCAGACCTGGTAACTTCAATAAAACTATTACCGTTGTCAATAACGGAGAGGTATCACAGATTATCTTGACCATTCAAGGGTCTGTTATTCCCAAGTAAATAAACCTTAAAAAAAAGGGTCGGCAAGTTTTCTGCCGACCCTTTTTTTTTAATCTCGATTGAGCAAAGCTTTATTCCTTAGCCCATTAATCCACGAAGCAATTTTTAGCACATCTGCAGCTGGAACATGGCTCATTGGTGCCATCTCTGTTGCGTAATCAGGCCAGTTTTGAGGATTTGGCTTATAGACCAAAGCGAGGATTTGCTTATCCGTATAATTTCGTTTTGCAATGTCCACATACGATGGACCTACCACCCGAGCTTCTTTCGCATGGCAGGCTAAGCAGGTATGTTTCTTCAACAATGCCATCGCTTCAGCATCTGTAATTATTGATTTACTTTTGGATTTGGTCGCGACAACAGGAACACTTTTTTCAACTTTATCCCCCTGGATTCGAGTGGCTTCTGATGTAACCATGCGCGCACCTGAAGGAATCTGATTTAGCGTGTAATAGGCCGTTTCATGAAGCAAAGGATCTCCAGATTCATTGCGAATACCCTCCAATTTAAATTCATGAATATAATACTGACGTAGTCCATCGATCACCAAACGAACTCTTCGCTTGTCAGCCGAAACATCTATCGCTGAAATTTTCAAGTCCTTTAATTCAATAATTGGACTCCCGTATTGATGTTGGTATTTGTAAATATATGACCTCAATGCATAAGAAGCAGCTTTTTTAACCGAATTAACATCTACCGCCTGCGTGAAACTTAACTCAAATCCATCTGGGCGTGCGTGAATATTTTCAATTTCAAAGGGCATTTCTCCGTTCCAAAAAAGGCGCTGAAGACCAAAATCCGATTTCCCTGTTGACCCCCATCCGCGTGAAGTCATGCCAACAAACATAGAACCATCTAAGCCAAAACGCTCACGCAAAATACCTGACTGGAATCCTTCCCGGTAATTAATACAAAACCCTTGGTAGACCCCATTCACTTTCTCTAATCCCATACGCATCACTTTGGATTGACCTTGATCAGCCACAAAATATTGTCCGGGGAATGGACTAAATTTCCCTTTTGTCGTGTCTTGTAAAATATCCGCTGTACTGATTCCCATAATTGCATGTGGAAACCAAACAGCAGGTAATTTCAAGTTTTTAACTTTGGCAGCCGCCTCATACATCGGTGCGCCATTGTCTTGAATTTCCTCAAGGGTTAACTTAAATGGACTATTTGGTTCTTTGGCCCACTTTAACCCACCCGGATTACCCGCAAAATCACCCTTTGCTAAGTGAGTTACACGCCCCGAGCCGACCCAATCGCCTTGATTTTCTCCATAAAATATATCACCTTCATCATTGATGGAATAACCCGCTGGTGAGCGTAATCCGGCTGCGAACGGCTCCATGGTTCCATCGGGCTTGATTTTTACAAGCCAACCACGCCACTTGGCAAATTTACCTTCACCGTAACCGACCCAAGCAAGATTTAACGTCACCAACATATCCCCGTTTTTGTCAAATACAGGCCCATAGGTGTACTCATGGTAATTTCCAGAAAGGTCAAACTGATAAATTGGAACATATAAATCTGCTACCCCATCGCGATCTGTATCTGTAATTTTTGTTAACTCGCCACGTTGAGAACAATAAAACGAACCATCCTTGTAGGCCAGACCTAAGACCTCATGAAGTCCACTGGCAAACCGCTTATAATGCACCTGGTGGTTTTCTTTTTGATACGGATTTTCGATAATCCAAATTTCTCCACGACGAGTACTCACCGCTAAACGGCCATCTGGCATCGTTGCGATACCGCCAATTTCCAAATAGATATCTTTGGGAATCGGAAGGGTTTTTATTTCATAATAATCCTGCTCTGACTTCGCGGATTTTTTTTGTGCCATGGCCCCCATTGGCAGCAATAAACATAGGGCTAAAAAACTCGTTAAATATCTCATCTTATTACGATTACCAAATGATCTGATAGGTTAAACTTGTACCTTGAACGGCTTGTCGGCCTACCGACAAATCAACTCCTCCGCCCGAGGTTTGCACAAAATACGACTGGTCTTGTAAGCCCACTAAACTAGTGTTTACCGCCGCAATTTGTTTAGGAGGTGCGATTACATAATCCATCGCGGACTGCATAGCACTTGCCGACTTAAAGGAAATTGTACGCTTCAATCCGATGTTGTTCGACGCAGGTACAATGCGATCTTCTAATTGCATTTTTGCGGAGGTCCATTCGTACATGAAGACAGGGCGGCCTTGCTCTAATTTATACCCTTTATACACCAAATCAGTGGCATTGAGCGAATCAGGTTGGGCTTGATGATCGAGTACTAAAGGGAAACGACCATCTAAAACGATCGCTACACCTAGCGGTTCAGCCGTTTGAGGCTCTCCACGATCGTGCCACATTTGCGTCGCATTTAAATACGGTCCTCGCCAAACTTGTAAAATTGCTCCTTGCTTTAAGTCATAGGAATAATGTACTCCGGCAGGATCACCGACATGAATAACATGCGTTTTTTTCTTTCCTTGGTGAAAAGCAAATGAACGCTGCAAAACAGGTTCTGCATTTGCTTTTACTTCAACAAGTCCCACAGCTTCTGGATCAATCATCGATTTACGATCATGCAAGATAACAGGGTGTGAACCGATACGCTTCACAATCAGTCCCAAGGCCTGAGGTCCCCACGGAAAATCTTTGATATGAATCAATTCCAACTGATGTTTACCGGCGCTTAAATGCGTGGATTGAGAGACCTTATCTGAATACCAATGAGCCCCTTTATTTAACTCTTTTCCATCTATCTTTAGAACCCCATCACCTGTCCAGTGCGTTTGAAATTCATAGACATCGGATTCAGGAATACTTAATTCTGCTTGATAATGAATCAAGTAATCATTCTTGGCAGGAATTACTTTGGCAGTCAGTTTGGGAATCGTTGCCGTGGTAACAGGACTTGCCTGACCAATCACCGGCTCAGTAAATTTGCCTGTATAATACGCATATTTGACAGCTCCTAGGCTAGCTGATGGTTTGTCGTATGTTTCATAACGAATATTACGAAATGCCACAGGTCCATGATCTCCTTGGATTCGGATGGGACCAAAAGCGGCTTCTGCATCAAACAGCGCACCGCGGGTCATGCCTGACACCTCAATATTCTCATGAATTAAAATCCCATTAAGGATAACCTTTTTGAAGCGTGCATTTTGTATTTTCTTCCCGGAAGGATCAAATCGAGGTGCTTGAAAATCTATTTCAATAGTTTGCCATGTCCCAGGTGCTTTACATGCATTTTGCATAGGCGCATACCCCTCAAAACCTTGATTTCCTTTTCCTCGCCCTTCATCCCAGCGCTCATAAATACCTCCACAATCACCAAAATTCAATTTGGTTTTTCCCCAGGAATCATACAATTGAACTTCATAACGACCTTGCAAATAAATACCCGAATTTGCTCCTTTGGGAAGCATAAAATCGAGAATCAACCGCATATCTCCATGATTTAATTGAAATGTTAAGTCATCTGTTCGCTGGTATTTTCCATGCCGCAGGGTGTTAAGCAGGACGCCTTTCCCGGTAGCTACTTGAAAACTTGTATCTGTATAAGTGGCACGTACAGCCCCTTCGATTGACCAATTGGTACTCGGCTGCGCAAAGGCTTGAAGATCTGTGAGTGGAATTGACTGCTGGGCGAAACTCGTCCACGAAAGCAGCAGAAGCAAAAGAATTTTCCGCATGGATAAATGGTTAAATAGGTTCTATGAAAACAAATCTAATAAAATAACTGAACAATTTCATCGGCACAAACAGGATAGTGGTAGCAAAATATGATAGGGTATCTTGCTAAATTTGTTACTTTGGATTTTTAGCGCAAAAAGAAATGAGCAAAAGTAAATTTACATCGCGGTCCGTCTTAATTCATCTTTTATTTTGGGCGTGTTTATTGGCATTGCCGCTTATTTTAGGGCCCAGTTCGCAATCGACAGATCCTGTGGAGATACAGCGCCACTTGCAATGGAACTTATTTTTCTTTGTTTTTGGGTTGGCGAATATTCCCATTTTCTACATAAATACAGAGATTTTAATTCCCAAAGTGCTCAAAAAATATAACATCTTGTTGTATTTGGGCTTTTTGGTATTGGGTTACTTCATTATGATTTGGTTGAATGACCTAATTTTCGACTTGATGTTTCCCGATCGCGAAATTGGACCTCGCCGAGGAGGAGGTGGTGGTATGAAGCGATTTACCTATTTACGAATCATATTTCAGTATTTATTTATCATTGCAATAGGAATTAGCTACCGTTTTCTTTCTGATAATTTAAAAGAACAGGAAGAGAAAAAAGAGGAGGAAAACGAACGTTTAAAATCTGAACTCTCCTTTTTGCGTTCACAAATCAGTCCACACTTCATGTTTAATGTGCTAAATAGCATCGTTTCACTTTCACGTAGAAAACCGGATCGCGTGGAACCCGTTGTCATCAAATTATCCGAATTAATGCGGTATATGATTTATGAGACCAGCGATTCCAAAGTAGCCATTAGCAAAGAAAGTAATTACTTGGAATCCTATATTGAATTGCAAAAGATACGCTTTGGAACAGATATTCAAATTAATTACACGTCTGATTCCACAAATCCAACGGGGGCCATCGAACCTATGCTCCTCATTCCATTCGTTGAAAATGCGTTCAAACATGGCGTGGGTATGGTGACAAATCCAACAATTTCCATTCGCTTAGAAGATACCCCGGCAGCATTAACGTTTGAAGTGACAAATCAAATAAGCGCCCAAGTGATGGAACATAAAGATGAGAGTTCGGGGATTGGGCTGACGAACGTCCGCCGCCGACTTGAGTTATTGTATCCAGAAACGCATACACTTTCTATTAAAGAGGAAAATGGAGTATATCGTGTCCTGCTAACGATTAAACACGTGTAAACTATGGAAGAGGAACAAGAGCAATTTAAAGAACTACCTACCACACTTTTGCGTTGTATCGCGATTGATGATGAGAGTCTAGCACTAGATCTTGTAGAAGATAATATTGCCAAAGTCCCCTTTTTGAAATTGGAGGCACGTTGTCGAAATGCTTTCGAAGCCATCGACTATTTACAAAAAAATACAGTTGATTTAATCTTTCTTGATATTCAAATGCCAGGTCTAACCGGCGTTCAATTTTTGGAAGGATTAACGCACAAGCCCATGGTTATTTTTGTCACCGCATACCAGCAATATGCCGTTGAAGGATTTAATTTAGATGTCATTGATTATGTGTTGAAACCCATCTCATTTGAACGTTTCTTAAAAGCATCGCACAAAGCACTCGATTTCTTCAAAAGCAAATTGGCTTTACAAACCCAAGGCACCATAGCCGAGGCAAAAGCTGATTTTATTTTCATTCATGCGGACTATTCGTTGATGAAAATTATGCTAGATGACATATTGTACATTGAAGGCTTAAAGGACTACATTAAAATACATGTACGCACACAGAAATTCCCTGTAGTTTGTCGGATGACGATGAAGTTAATTGCCGAAAAATTACCAGCAGATTCATTTCTACGAATTCATAAATCGTTCATTGTATCGCTCAAGAAAATTGAATCTATTCGAAATCAGAAAGTTAAAATTGGCGAAAATCACATTCCATTAAGTGACAGTTACTCAGAACAATTCTACCAAACGATTGGATATCAAAAAACGTAAAGAAATACGTAACTTTGGATCTTTGGTGAAAGTAACGTTATGTCCATATTAAAAAAACTTGCCGGGGAGACATTATCCTATGGTTTCAGTACAATTCTGGGACGATCGTTAAATTTCCTGCTTGTTTTTGTACATACATGGGCATTTTTACCGGCTGAGCTCGGGATAAATGTGAAGTTATATGGGTATATGGCTATTGCCAACATCCTTTATACCTATGGCATGGAAACGGCATACTTCCGATTTGCGAAGGAAGCTCCTGAGAAATACTATCAATTGATTTTAACGGCCATCATTGCCACATCAGGTGTATTTACACTAGGCTTGTTCGTGTTCGCAGAACCCATCATGCAGTCGCTAGGCTACCCTGGAAAAGGCCTATTTTTGAATTGGCTAGCACTCATCCTTGCGATTGATGCCATCACAGCCATCCCATTTGCTAAGCTTAGACTCGAGCAAAAAATCAAAAAATTTGTCACCGCGAAGATTGTTTCAATTCTAGTCAATGTGGGATTAAACCTGTTATTCTTACTCGTTCTCAAGCCGATTCAGGCTGGAGAATTTGGCCAAGGTTTACCTTCATTTTTTAAAACGCTATACGAGCCAGGTATAGGAGCGGGATATATCTTCCTGGCAAATCTACTGGCAAATGCGAGTTTGTTTTATTGGTTAAAAGATGAATTCAGCGCTTATCGCTGGCGCTGGGATTGGTCGGAATTCAGATCTTTATGGGTCTATGCCTATCCCATCATGTTCATGAGTCTAGCTGCGATGTTCAACTTAATGTTTGACCGATTGTTGCTGGAAGAGTTCTTGCCTGCTGGCTTTTATCCTGGCAAAACTTCACAGGATGCCTTGGGTATTTATGGCAATTGCTATAAGCTTTCAGTTTTTATGAGTTTGGCGATTCAAGCCTTTAAATACTCAGCGGAACCATTCTTCTTAGGTAAGAAAACGGAAAGTAATAGTCAATCAAACTTAGCATTAGTTACCCATTGGTTCGTGATTGTTTGTACCTTGTTGTGGGTAGGTGTATCAGTGAATTTGTTTTGGATAAAGACTTTATTCTTACGCCAATCAATATATTGGGAAGGGATTGGGATTGTTCCGATATTGCTATTGGCTAATTTATTTTTGGGGGTTTACTACACGCAGTCGGTGTGGTTTAAACAAACCAACAAAACGTATTTTGGGACCATCATTACGTTGATTGGACTTGGGGTGACTTTGCTGGGCAACATATTTTTTATTCCTGCGTATGGCTACATGGCTTGCGCGTACTCGTTTCTGGCATCGAGTATCGTGATGACAGTTTTAAGCTTTATTGGGGGACAAAAATATGCACCAGCACCTTACCGATGGAAAAGTGATTTAGCTTATTTAGTAATAGGAGCTTTTTGTATTTATGTGGGAGGTATATCCTGGATCTCCATCCCTTTGATCACGGCAAACATGGGTTTAATCATTGTTATTGTGTTTATTGGTCTATACGAATTTAACTGGGTTTCAGGCAAACCTCACTTGAAGTTGTAATATGAAACAGGAAATACGGACTCAATATTTGACTTTAAAGCTGAAAATCGGCCAAATGCTAGCGCGCCTACAGGAAACTGAGGGAACCATCAAGCAGCTTACGGCAGATTTGGAAAAAGCACAAGCTGAAATAGCTGAGAAAACGAGGTTGTTAGCGGAAGTAACATCCAAAGCAAAAGAATATGAGAAAAGCTTTAAAAAATCAGATAAAATTGGTAAAATTGTAACTAGTACAGATAACACAGAGGCCTCAAAAGCTGAACTGAAGAAAAAGTTAGACAATTATATAGTAATTATAGATCATTGTATTGAGCAATTACGCAAACCATGAGTGAAAAACTACCTTGCAACCTATTGTTAGGGATACAAAATGTCTCTCTACGGGTAAGTGAACAGGAAGAATCATGCGCGCGAAATGCGGCAGTATTAGTGAACCGCTTAGTTAAATTTTACGAGAAAGAGACAAACAGCTCAGATCCAAATAAAGTTATGGCCCTTGTGGCATTGGATTTAGCTATGTGTAGTATAAAATTTGATTCGGAACGCAAAGATTTGCATCACAATGTTCATTCAGAGAATAAACAGTTAATCGAACTGGTTTCTGAATTTACCTTATAAATTCCTTCTTCTTTTGGGCAGTCAACCGGGAGCTAATGTTTAAACACACATTCGTTCTATGACTATATTATCGCTCATTATCCCCTTGTTATCGCTTGCAGGTGGGCTATTTGCTGGAAAAGTATTCTTTTCCAAAGTGAACAAAAATTTAGAAGCTGATGCGCAGAGCAAAGCTGATGAAATACTGAAAAATGCAGCTTTTGCAGCAGAGAACTTGAAGAAAGATCGTATGCTCGAAGCAAAAGAAAATTTCCTCCGTTTACGTGGTGAATTTGAAGAAGAGACACAAGCCAAAAAGGGCATTCTCATAGAAAATGAACAGAAATTGCGTGAAAAAGAGCGTGCTTTAGCTCAACAACAAGAGCAGCAACGTATCGCGGATCAAGAGTTACAATCGCAGAAGCAAAGCATTCAATCAAAGGAAGAAAACTACCGCAAAAAATTTGAAGAGGTAGAAAAGAAACGTGAGGAAGCTGAAGCAATGCTAGCAAATCAAATCAATCAATTGGAGAAGATTGCGAATTTGTCAGCGGATGAGGCGCGCCAACAACTCATTGATGCATTAAAAGCAGAAGCAGAATCAAAAGCTAGTTCGATTGTAAAGCAAGCGATTGAAGAAGCAAAACTAACAGCGACGAAAGAAGCAAAGAAAGTGGTGATTGAGACGATCCAACGAACTGCGGCTGAAAATGCAATTGAAAACTGTGTATCTGTTTTCAACATTGAATCTGATGACATCAAAGGAAAGATTATTGGTCGTGAGGGCCGTAACATTCGTGCGCTGGAAGCGGCTACAGGTGTAGAATTCATCGTAGATGATACACCTGAGGCGATTATCATCTCTGGATTTGATCCAGTTCGTCGGGAAATTGCACGTCTTTCCTTGCACCGATTGGTTCAAGATGGACGTATCCACCCAGCCCGTATTGAGGAGGTTGTCAATAAGACCAAGAAAAACATCGATGACGAGATTATTGAAATTGGTGAAAAAACGGTAATTGATTTAGGTATACACGGATTGCATCCTGAATTGATCAAGATGATAGGTCGGATGCGTTTCCGTTCTTCGTATGGCCAAAACTTATTGCAACATTCACGTGAAGTAGCTAAGCTTTGTGCGACTATGGCTGCTGAGTTAGGGTTAAATGCTAAGCTTGCGAAGCGTGCGGGACTATTGCATGATATCGGTAAAGTTTGGCATGAAGAACCTGAACTTCCACACGCTTTGTTGGGAATGGAATTAGCTCAAAAATACAAAGAGCATCCAGAAGTATGTAACGCTATCGGGGCACACCACGATGAGTGCGAAATGACTTCAATGATATCACCGATTATCCAAGTGTGTGATGCCATTTCTGGCTCTCGCCCAGGTGCGCGCCGTGAAATGATGGAATCGTACATGAAGCGTCTTCGTGATTTGGAAGCATTAGCAACATCTTTTAATGGTGTTCAAAAATGTTACGCTATTCAAGCGGGACGTGAGCTGCGTATTTTAGTTGACGCAGAACATGTAAGTGACGAAAAAGCATCAAATTTATCTTTCGACATTTCGCAAAAAATCGAAAAGGAAATGCAATATCCTGGTCAAATCAAAGTAACTGTTATCCGTGAAATGAGAGCCGTGAATTTTGCTAAATAAGTAAGTTGATAATTCGTTGAACGGCAAATCACGTTCGACATTTTTACCTATTTTTGCTAACGCTGCCGGGGTTTACGACCCCGGCAGCGTTTACTGCTTTTATGGATTTAATCACGCCCACAACCACACAACATTGGCAGGCATATTATGCCTTGAGGTTCTCCGTTCTGCGTGAACCCTGGAACCAGCCGCCCGGATCCGAGATTTTACCCGATGAATCAGCTGCCGTTCACATAATGGCCGTAGACGAAAATGAAAAAGTAGTAGGCGTAGCCCGAATGCATGAATCAGCTACATTTCAAGGACAAGTACGGTGTGTGGCGGTGGCAACGGGCCAACAAGGCAAAGGGATCGGAAAACTGATTATGCGTTACTTGGAAAAGGTAGCAATGGAAAAAGGCTGGAACGAAATAGTTCTTGAAGCACGTGAAAATGCAGTTCCATTTTATACAGGACTGGGGTATCAGATCGCAGAAAAATCGTATTTGTTATTTGGTGAAATCCAACATTACCGCATGAAAAAAGCGCTACCCCTTTCAGAATAGCGCTTCGATCTTAATGGCTATGTTCAAGTCCCTGTGCACTTGGGATTTGATTAAATTCTATCCCTGATTTTTTCTCATCTTTAAATGCCTCTTTGGGCTTGATACTTAAAATTTGAAACAACTCTTTATCTGATTTCGCATCAGGATTGGGCGTTGTCAACAACACATCACCTGAGAAGATTGAATTAGCTCCCGCCATAAAACAAAATGCTTGCCCTTCATAATTCAATTCCAAGCGTCCAGCCGAAAGGCGTACAGCAGATTTTGGCATCATGATACGCGCCGTCGCTATGACACGGACTAAATCCCAAACGGAAGCCGTCTTTTGATTTTCAAATGGAGTTCCTTCGACTGGAACTAAGTTATTAACAGGGACAGAACCCGGATGCTCCGGCAAATTAGCGAGCGTTAATAACATCCCAATTCGATCTGCAATACTCTCGCCCATACCAATAATACCACCTGAACAAACAGAAAGATTGGCCTTACGTACGTTGCCTAACGTTTCCAATCGATCATCATATGTCCGCGTTGTAATCACATCATCATAATACTCTTCACTCGTATCAATATTATGATTGTAGGCATACAAACCCGCGTCTTTCAACTTTTGAGCCTGATCTTCCGAAAGCATACCTAAGGTACAACATACCTCCATACCCAACGAGTTAACCCCTTTTACCATGTCTAAGACACGGTCAAAATCTTTATTATCACGGACTTCACGCCAAGCCGCACCCATACAAAAACGAGAGCTACCATTTTCCTGTGCACGAACAGCTGCCTGAATTACTTCCTCATAAGGCAATAATTTTTGCACCTTCACATTGGTATGATAACGCGCCGCTTGCGAACAATACGAACAATCCTCTGGACATCCACCCGTTTTAATCGACAACAGCGTACTAATTTGCACCTCATTCGGATCGTGGTACTGACGATGCACAGACGCTGCTTGATATACTAAATCTAAAAACGGCTGGTTGAAAATTTGCTCAACCTCTTCGCGTGTCCAGTTATTTCTAATCATCTTATCAATATGTGTTATTTCAATTCAATCATGTAAGGCATTAACGCCAAAAATCCTTCTCTTTTTTTCATTCGATCCAACTCCCAGATAGATTTCGTCCAAGGCATATGCTCTTTGACAAAACGTTCTTGCATAGAAGATTCTGAGAATGCAGAGGAAACTAGTTCGTCAACAAACGATTTTGCTTTGGGGTACACTTGAACTTTATACGAGGCAGGCCGTAGGCGTGCCCGGTCCGCTGCAATTTCAATCGCACGATTTAAGCCCCCCAATTCATCTACTAACCCAATTTGCTTCGCCTGAACTCCTGTCCAAACACGCCCCCCTGCTATTGATTTCAAGCGAGCCAACGACATTTTACGACCAGCCGCAGCCTTAGACGTAAAGGATTCGTACCCTTGATCAACCATCCGCTGCACGATCGATTTTTCATAATCGGATAATGTGCTCGCAGAACTTAAAAAATTTGAATGCGCATGTGTATTCACATGATCCTGCGTAATTCCTAACTTATTTTTAAAGAAATTATCTAGATTCAACCACTGTGCAAAAATTCCTATGGAACCTGTAATCGTTGTGGGTTGGGCCACGATTACATCCGTCCCCATCGCCATGTAATAGCCTCCAGAAGCCGCATAGGTCGACATAGATGCGATCACAGGCTTAACTTTCTTCGCTAACAAAATTTCTCTCCACATAATGTCCGAGGCTAAGGAAGATCCACCTGGCGAATCGATACGCAATACAATGGCTTTGACTGATTTATTATCACGCAACTTACGCAGTTCCTTGACAAAATCATCTGATCCAATCGTCCCTTCACCACCTCGAGTCCCCACAATTTCACCCTCTGCTACCAAAACCCCAATTTTCGCTGTTCCTTCCACTTCGGCAATCGGATTTTTAGCATGTAAGTAATCGGCCAACTTCACATATGTCAAATCTTCAGTTGGCTTCTTTTTAGTAGCTAAACGCATTTGGCTTTCAAATTCATCCCAATATCCCAAAGTAACCAATCCCGCTTGCTGAGCTTTTACAGGATCCATCGCCTGCAATGAATCCGCAATTGTATTTAATCGATCAGTAGAAATATTCCGACTCAACGAAATCTTATTGAATATCTCCTTATTGATCGATTGAATAAAGGAAAGTGTTTGCATGCGGTTTTCAGGACTCATATCCTCCCGCAAAAATGGCTCGACTGCCGACTTGTACTGGCCAACCCGAAAAACCAAAGGCTCAATTTCTAATTTATCAAAGGCCCGCTTGAAAAACATATACTGTACCGAAATACCATTAAAATCAAGAATTCCCGCTGGATTTAGATAAACTTTGTCGGCAACTGATGCCAAATAATAACCCTTTTCGGAATATGAATTCGCATAGGCATAAACGAATTTCTTAGATTCTTTGAATTTGCTAAGCGCATCCCGAATTTCAGCTAATTGGGCGTATCCCGCTAATGGAAAACTAACATCCACATAAATTCCCTTGATGTTAGGGTCCACGCGCGCACGCTCCAACGCAGAAAGTACCTGAATAAGACCTAATTTATCCGTATTAGAAAAGAATGGATTGGGGAGATCACTTAATGGACTGTCCTCGGTAGATGCATTTTCTACGATTGGCCGATTGAAATCAAGCTTCAAAATAGAATTTTCTTTCACCTCATAGACAGATTCCGAACTACTAACGGCGGAACCTATGCCTACGACAATCAGTAAACTGATCAGTAAGAACAGAAATAATCCAAAAACAGTTGCTAATGCATTTTTAACAAATTGCCACATAATTATATATACAAGTTAGAAGGAACGAATTTCGAAATCATTCTTCAATTTTGGCAAAAAATAGGTCCAAAGGACTATCCAAAGTTTTTACGGTAGTCTTCGCGCGACTGACGTATTACTTCATGTGCAATTTCCCGCCCATACACATCATCGATATCCACCGCACTTGACGTTGTCTCGCCCGGCAACATCTTATAGGTCCAAAAATAATGTCGCAAACGCTGCACAATATCTTTTGGCGCATCTGAAATATCCCGCCATTTACCATAAATCGGGTCATCCTTCAAAACCGCAATAATTTTATCATCCGCCTCTCCCTTGTCAATCATCCGAATTCCACCTATCGGAATCGCTTGGCATAAAATATCCCCATGGGTAATCGCACGCTCCGAAAGCACTAAAATGTCCAATGGATCACCATCTCCCTGCGTAATATCCTTGCCCGAATATTTGCGGGCCAACTCTGCAATTCCCTCCGCACAATACGTTTGTGGCAAAAAACCATACAACGCTGGAACAATATTAGAAAATTTCTGCGGCCTATCTATTTTTAAATACCCTGTCTGTTTATCAATCTCATACTTGACCGTATCGGTAGGTACAATTTCGATAAACGCTGTCACCTGTTCTGGCATCAGTTCTCCAATTTGAATACCATGCCAAGGATGTGCTTTAAAAAAGTTACGATTCATTTGATTTTTTGTTAACTCAACTTAGGTCAATTCAGGCCGCAAATTACAAAAAAATAAAGAAATTACGGCAGACGTTAGGCAATTCATCGAGGCCATGCGCTATGCTTTCCATGAAAATTCGCTAAATTTGCCGTTTGATTTTATACGCCCATGATATATCCAATCATTCCCTATGGAGATCCAGTCCTTCGCAAAGTCGCGCAACCGATTGACTTCGGTAGCATCGACCTTATGAAACTTTCCGCAGACATGTTTGAAACAATGTATGCCGCAAGTGGCGTGGGTTTAGCTGCTCCTCAAATAGGCATGAACATTCGACTTTTTGTCGTAGATGGCAGACCGATGAATGAAGGAGAGGAGGATGAAGATATTGACCCATCATTAATTGACTTTAAAAAGGTTTTTGTAAACGCAACTATCCTCGATGAAACAGGTGAAGAATGGGGCTTCGAAGAAGGCTGTTTGTCTATCCCGGGCATACGCGGAGAAGTATTTCGTCCAGAATATGTCAAAATACATTATTGGACAGAAACAGGTGAAGAACGAACTGATGTTTTTGAAGGTCTTGCTGCACGCATCATTCAGCACGAATACGATCACATAGAAGGCATTTTGTTTACCGACCATTTAAATGTGGTTCGGAAACGCATGATAAAAAATAAGTTAGGTGACATTACTCGCGGAAAGGTTTCTGTCGATTATAAAATGAAATTCCCCCGCTAATATTCTACAATGAAGATTTCAATCAATTGGTTACGTGATTTTATTGATCTGACGAAGCTTCCTGAACAAGGTAGTCCGTCCGAATTAGATGTCCTTTTAACAAACACGGGGCTCGAAGTAGAGGGGATCGAAGCACACGAAAAAATACCTGGAGGCTTACGTGGTTTTGTCGTAGGCGAAGTACGTACGTGTGAAAAATTTGAGGTAAAGGAAAAGACATTAAGCCTTACAACGGTAGACGCAGGTCTCGATGAAATATTAACCATCGTATGTGGGGCATCAAATGTTGCCGCAGGCCAAAAAGTCATTGTCGCCACACCCGGAACAACCCTATACGACAAAGAAGGCAAAGCCCTTTTTACCATCGAAAAACGAAAAGTATATGGCCAGCCTTCCGAAGGCATGATTTGTGCCGAAGATGAAATAGGCATAGGAACATCACATGATGGCATTTTGGTACTAGACACCGATTTACCAAATGGAACACCAGCCGCTACTTATTTTAATATTGATTCCGACTTAGTTTTGGAAATTGGCCTTACACCGAACCGAGCAGATGCAGCATCGCATTGGGGAGTAGCGCGCGATATTAAAGCCGTTAGCGGTATCGCCATTTCACTACCGAACGTCGATGATGTCATCTCTACCTCGAATGAATTTCCCATCGATGTGCAAATTGAAGATGAAGGATGCGGTCGTTTTTGCGGATTAAGCATTGACGGGGTTACAGTTGGAGCTTCTCCTCAATGGCTTCAAGAACGCCTTTCGGCGATCGGCTTGCGCCCTATTAACAACATCGTAGATATTACCAATTACATTTGCCATGGGCTAGGCCAACCGATGCACGCCTATGATTGGACGCAAATTAATGGGGGCAAACTAATCGTAAAAACAGCCACTGCTGCAACAAAATTCACGACCTTAGATAGTGTTGAGCGCACCCTAACAGGAGAAGAAATCATGATTTATGATGCCGCGGGGCCCATTGGAATCGCTGGTGTGATGGGTGGTGGAAATTCAAGCATACAGCCTACTACTACACGCGTTTTCTTGGAAGTGGCTTATTTTAAACCAGAACGAGTTAGAAAAGCATCTCAACTGCATAGTTTAAAAACAGACGCCTCCTTCCGATTCGAGCGTGGAACGGATATTGAAGCCAAACTTTTCGCCTTGAAATATGCGGCAAAACTGATTTTAGAACTTGCGGGAGGTAAAATCGCCTCCAACTTTGTTGACATTTACCCAAGTCCTATTGAGCTAGCCAAAATTCCTGTATCAATTGCACGGGTACACCAATTAATGGGAGTGAAATTAAGTGCAGCACGTATTCAAGAGATTCTGGTTGCCCTTGATTTTGGTATCGAGAATAGTCAAGCAGATGGCTTCACTGCTATCGCCCCTGCTTACCGTGTCGATGTAACCCGTGAAGCAGATATTATTGAAGAAATTTTACGTATTCATGGGTTGGATAACATCCCATTATCGGAGCATCTGAGCGCACATTTCATATCGGAATTCCCGCTATTGGACAAAGAGAAAATCCAACAAACCACCGCGGTAAGTTTGGCGGCCAAAGGTTTTCAAGAAATTATCAGCAATTCATTAACGAAAGGAGAGTTTCATCAATTGATTCAAAAGGATCTAAGCTTTGAGACAGTTGACATTCTAAACCAACTTTCAGAAGATTTAGGCGTAATGCGTCAGCACATGGTATTCCATGGCCTTGAGGTATTGGCGCACAATATTAACCGCCGACAAAAAGATTTGAAGCTTTTCGAATTTGGTAAAACTTACCATAAAAAAGGTGCCAAATACATTGAAAAAAGACATTTAGTTTTATTTACCAGTGGACTGAATGCAGGCGAAACATGGGCTTCCCCAGCTCAAAAAAGCCAGTTACACCATTTGTACACGACAGTCATCAATACGATGAAACAATTGGGCATCGCTCAATTTGAAACCTCGACTATCGAAAATTCGGATGTGTATGCTTACGGCCTACAAATATCGGTGAATAAAAAAACCTGTGTCCAAATTGGTCTCATTCATCCAAAACTTGCCCAAAAATTTGATGTTAAACAAGAGGCGTTTATGGCAGATTTCGATTGGGATTTCTGGGTGAAACAAGAAAAGGGCAATTTCGCGTATCAAGAAATTTCGAAATTCCCTGAAGTGCGCAGGGATTTGTCATTAGTGATCGACAAAGAAGTCACGTTGCAGGCTATCCAGCGAATCGCGGAACAAACTGAAAAAGCGATTTTGAAAAATGTTTCTGTTTTCGATGTGTATGAAGGTAAAAATCTCGGTGAAGGTAAAAAATCCTACTCCGTGAGCTTCATATTGCAAGACGAGAACCAGACCTTGACCGATAAGGTTATTGACGCGACGATGGATCGCTTGATTACGCGATTTGAAAAAGAGCTTAAAGCCATTATTCGAAAATAGCTTGGCGATGAAAAAATCAATATCCCTTCTTTCGATTGGTTTTTTCATCGGACAAGCTGTGTTATATATCGCCTATATCCATCGCTTTAGTTTTCATTTTCCGGTTCAAGATGACGTTACCCTACTTGAATTTATTCATGCCAAAGAAACAGGCGCCGAATTATTCGATCAATTATTTCGTGTGGATAATGACCATGCGATTGTTATTCCCCGCATAGCCACTTGGATTAATCAACTACTTAATGGGGCGGTGAACTTCAAACAATTAATTCTTTGGAGTGCTTTCACCTTAACCGGATGTTTCTACTTACTGTATACGCAATTTGCGAAACTAAAAATTGCCCTACCCTATTTCATTCCGGTTGGTTTTTTCTTATTTCAACCACAACATTTTGAAGTAACAAACTGGGCAATAACTGGCTTGCAGCATGTTAATATTGTCTTATTTGTTTGTCTATCTCTCATTGCCCTTGAAAAAAAACAGATCACTTTAGCTCTGTTTTGGGCCATTTTAGCAGGATTTACATTCGGGAATGGCATCGTTCTTTTTGTGGTGCTAGCCGTGTTTTTCATTTTTGCCAAACGTTTTTCTGAATTAACTAAATGGGCATTAGGCTTAGGAATTTATTTGATATTGCTCCTGCCACATTATGCATTCGGTCAGCAAGCAAAATTTGAATTTGATTTAGGCCACATAGCTAACTATGCCTTAGGAATTCTCGGGGCTTGTGCACTTGATTTAACAGGTGGAAATTTAATGGCGGGTATTGCGTTTGGTTTACTCATGTTTGCCTATTGGACCTATCTCTTTTTTGTAAAACAAGATCGTAGCTTTTTCGCCTATTTATTTCTCTTCATCCTGGGTACCTGTTTAATTATTGCCATTCCTCGGAGTGGAGATGATTGGAGAAACTACAACAGCAGTCGCTATTTTCTTTATGCTCCATTGGCCATCATCAGCTTGTATGCGATGAGCTTGCATCAATTTCCGCGATTTAAAAAAAGGATAAGTATCGGCACCTGCACCCTAGCCGTCGGTTTTTGTTTTATGTCATTTCATGTACATACTGCCAAAATGGTGGAAAGGTTTCAAGTGAATCAGGCCGACAATGATAATTGGATACGTCATCAGCGGGTGGTGGGAAATGTACCCCAGGTATTTGTGAATGACCAAAAAATCATTCAAGATGCTTTTCAGCTACATTACCTAGATCAAGAACCCGGAATCCTTTCGAAGGAAGATTTAGTGCATCTTACGGCCGACACCCCTCCCTGGAAACTAGCAGAAAAAATGCTATTGGAACGGCATGTAAACCCAATTCGTGAACGAAAGGGTATTTGGCTGAAACGCTTTGACTACTTACTTTTCCCCAATTTTAAGGGGGAAAATTCATTAGATCATGCATGGTATCTGGTGCTACAACATCAAGAAACCAAAACGACATATACGGTAGCCATTAATTTCAAAAAGGGGGCATTGCGTAAATGGATCGTAGATAGACACTATTTGTCTAACTATGGAATTGCCCAAATTTATACGGATGGCATCGAAAATGGCAGCTACAACTTATACCTTATTGATCGAAAAAAAGGTGAAAATAAGCTGTATCACTTAGACCAAACCTACGAAATATACCCCTGATTTAGCGTTTGAACATCCCGCCTAGATTAGGCATCTTCATTTTTCCGTCTTGGACTTTGTTCATCATACGCATCATTTTGCGCATATCTTCAAACTGCTTCAACAAATTATTTACTTGCTGAATGGAAGTCCCGGAACCAGTTGCAATCCGATTTTTACGGGAAGGATTTAAGATGTCAGGATTTTGGCGCTCCTTGGCAGTCATGGATTGAATAATTGCCTCAATGGGTTTAAAGGAATCATTGGAGATATCTGCATCTTTCACCGCCTGACCCATGCCAGGAACCATGCCCATCAAATCTTTGATATTTCCCATCTTCTTAATTTGCTGCAATTGCGCATAAAAATCTTCGAAAGAGAAATTATTTTGACGAATCTTTTTGTTCAAACGTGCCGCCTCATCCTCATCAAAAGCCTGTTGGGCACGTTCCACGAGTGAGAGTACGTCACCCATACCCAAAATCCGATTTGCCATTCGATCGGGATAGAACTGATCTAAGGCTTCCATCTTCTCTCCTGTGGAGATAAATTTAATCGGCTTATCAACGACCTGACGAATGGAAAGTGCGGCACCACCACGTGAGTCCCCGTCCAATTTAGTTAAGACAACCCCGTCGAAATTAAGACGTTCATTAAATGTTTTTGCTGTATTTACAGCATCTTGACCTGTCATGGAATCCACCACAAACAAGATCTCCGTTGGCTTCACCGCATCCTTTACTGCGGCGATTTCATTCATCATCGCTTCATCTACGGCAAGTCGGCCAGCTGTATCCACAATAACGACTTTCTTACCCATTTTGCGGGCGTAGGAAAGAGCGTTTTCCGCGATCGAAACCGCATTTTTATTTTCAGGTTCTGCATAGACTTCAACGCCTACTTGCTCACCCAATACTTTCAATTGGTCTATCGCTGCTGGGCGGTAAATATCACACGCTACCAATAACACATGACGGCCACCTTTTTTGAGATATTGCGCTAATTTACCTGAGAATGTCGTCTTACCGGAACCTTGAAGACCCGCAATTAATACGACGGCAGGATCACCCTTGATATTGATATCCTGCTTGCTTCCACCCATCAGTTGGGTTAATTCATCTTGAACAATTTTAACAAGTAATTGACCTGGCTCTACGGCAATGAGGATTTTCTGCCCCATGGCCTGATCTTTGATGCGATCTGTAATTTCTTTGGCAACCTTATAGTTTACGTCGGCATCCATTAATGCCCGTCGAATTTCTTTAACAGTAGCTGCGACATTTACGTCTGTAATCCGACCGTTCCCTTTAAGGGTACGCATCGCAGAGGTCAACTTGGAACTTAAATTTTCAAACATAGTATCTTAAAAAAGGAATGCAATTTACGATTTTTCGAGTAAATAGTTAGTCAAAAATGATCGTCTTATTTTGGTGAATAAATATCCGATCCTCGAGAACTATTTTAAGTGCTTTGGCCAAAACAATCTTTTCTACATCTTTTCCAGAACGCGCCATCTCCTTCGCGGAATAGGTATGGTTTACGGGCGTTACATCTTGGCAAATTATCGGCCCCTCATCCAAATCATCCGTCACAAAATGAGCAGTTGCCCCGATAATTTTAACTCCCCGATCAAAGGCTTGTTGGTACGGTTTCGCCCCTACAAACGCGGGTAAAAATGAATGATGTATATTAATCATCTTGCCGAGGTAATGTGCGGCAAATTCAGGTGTCAGAATTCGCATGTATTTCGCCAGCACAATAAGATCAGGATCGTATGACTTAATTAAATGATGAATTTGTTCCTCATGTGCCTCACGCGATAACCCATCTGCAGGCACGAAATGAAATGGAATCTTGAATTGCGCACACAAAGACTGTAATGTCGTGTGATTCCCAATAACGGCCAAAATCTCAAAAGGGAGATCTTGAAACTGGGAACGAATCAATAAATCGCCAAGGCAATGGTGTTCCTTCGTCACCAGAATAACTACGCGCTTCGTGACGGGAGGAATGATTTCAACGCTGGCAAGAGCAGGAAGAACTGTAAATAATTCATGGCGCAACGCCTCTAAATCACATGAGCCGGTAAATGACACACGCATAAAAAAATGGTCTGTCACATCGTCCACAAACTCATTTGTTCGCGTGACATTCAATAATTTTTGAAATAATATACCTGTAATCTTGTGCACTAAGCCTTTTTCATCTGGACAGGCAATCTTAATAACGGTTTCCATCAAAAAAATATTGGTAAATACTTCGAATTTAGTTCAAAATAATGAATTCCTATTTACCTTTGCAGGATTAGTTAGGCGAGGCCTAAGTAAATTATACGCAAAAAATAATTTAACGTTCAAATGGAAAAAATTAAAGTTGCCAACCCAGTCGTTGAACTCGATGGAGATGAAATGACACGCATTATTTGGAAGTTTATCAAAGACAAATTGAT
>JACCDM011763102.1_pt1 | contig 28504 bp, 25 predicted proteins | sample 7445851 | NCBI WGS metagenome assembly JACCDM01 (sample SAMN15323438, study PRJNA562643) | freshwater metagenome | isolation source: river surface water | place: USA:Blue River Watershed | collected 2017-08-16
CTTCGCCAAGAAGTAACCGCCGGCCGATTTTGGGGGATCGGTCCAGCCAGTCGCTCACCCGCGGCGGGCGAGGGCAAGCCTGCGCCCTTCAGTCAAGGAGCGCCAAAGCCATTCGACCGGGCCCTGATGATAGCGCCCGAGCCATGGCTTGCTCCAGCCGAGCATCGCCGCCCAGCCGATCAGGACGAAACCCCATTGTGCCAGCGCGCCGACCCGGCCGACCAAGCCTAGACCCCAGCCAAAGAAACAGAATGCCATGATCAGCGACGTCAGCAGGTAATTGCTGAGCGCCATCTTGCCCGCCGCGTGCAGGCGTTCCCCCAGCCGCTTTTCCAGCAGGATCGGGGCGGCCAGGACAAGCAGCGATGCATAGGCCAGCGTCAGGGCCAGATGCTGCGGCCCCGCGACGCCGATCAGTAACTGGAACATGGCATCGGGCGGGAAATTCCTGCTCCACGCCCAAACCGCTTGGGCAAGGGCCATGGGCAAGCCGATGACCAGCCCCGCCGTTGCCAGTTGCCATAACCGGGTGTTCGACCAACCCCCGGTAAAGAACCCGCTCCGGTATAGTACCATGCCGAGTAGCATCAGCGGCACGGTTTCGCCGATCGAGAGCAGGGTGACCAGCAGCGGCATGTAGAGGGTTTCCTGAAACCGCTCCTTCAGCATGGTCGCATAGGGTTTGCGCAGGGTGTTAACCTCATCGCGCGCCTCACCCGCCACGGCATCATATTGGCTCAACACGACCGCCCGCGTAACCGGATCGGCCCTTTCGTCATGAACCGCCTCGGCCGCGGTCAGGCTTTTCCAGCCTGCGACGGTGAAAGCACCATGCCACAAGGCGAATGCCGCCAGCGCAACCACCACCATCCGCCGCACTGACCAGTGACGCAGGGCCAGGGCAATCGGCGCGAGCATGGCATAAAGCATCAGGATATCGCCGCTCCACAGCAGCAACTGGTGCAGGTAGCCAATCAGGAACAGCCAGCCGAGCCGTCGCAATTGCCAATATCCGCCGTCCGCGCCTGCGGCATCGCGGCGATCGACGAACAGCAGCATCGAGGCCCCGAACAAGACGGTGAACAGACCGCGCATCTTGCCTTCGAACAGGACCAGCCCTGCCACGAAGGCCAGCTTGTCCAACAGTGAGGCTGATCCGAGCAGGCCGGGGCTGAGCACGGCCGATGATCCACCGGCAAAGCCGGCGATGTTGATCGTCAGGATGCCCAGCACCGCAATCCCGCGCACCAGATCAAGCGCGGCAATCCGATCGGTTGCCGCTCCCTCGTTCATCTCAGTTGCGCACCGCGATGCAGGTCTGGCCGCTTGCTTCAAGCCGGTTGCAGGCAGATTGGGCAGCGGCTTGCGAAGCAAAGCCCCCAGCTTGCAACTTGATCACCGATCCGGCGCGGACATTGAGCCGCGATCGACCGACCAGTTCCGGGCGGCCACGCAGCCGGTTCCAAAGTGCGTCAGCATTCGCGGGCTGGCCAAAGGCACCCAGTTGTACCCGCCATGGCCCGGCCTTGGCCGGAACCGCTGCTGCGGTGGCTTCCGCTTGCGGCATCGAAGTGATGGGCGCGGTGTCATTCATCGAAGGTGGGACGCCCTGCCAGACCTTGACCGGGCGCGGGTTTGCCGGGCGGGCATAGTCGGCCCCGGCCGTTGCCGGGCTGTCCGTCACGGCGCGGCTGGCGGCACCAACCGCATCGTTGGCCTGAACCGGGCCGACACCGGGCATCGGCGTTGTTGCGACGGGCGCCGGCGTACCCCCGACAGTCGCGCCAAGATCGGCAGCGGCGAGTTGGCGAGCACGGGTCGCATCGGCCTGGCTGCGTAGTTCTGCGGCCAGTTCAACCGCCTGTTGGCGTTGTGCCATCGGCACGTGCTGGTCCATCTGGGCGAGGGCAGAGGCCGCCTGGGGCAGGCCCGCCTGCTGGGCCAGGCTGACCAGGGCATAGGCCCGGACCCAATCCTTGCTGACGATGTCCCCATTGAAGTGACCAATGCCGAGCAGATATTGCGCGCGTGGATCGCCGCGATCGGCAGCGGCGCGCAGGAACGGCAGGGCCTGGGTGCGTTGTCCGCGTTGGAACAGCAACAGGCCATAATTGTCGCTGGCCTGGATATGCCCTTGCGCGGCGGCGCGCCCGAACAGGGCTTCGGCCTGCGCAAGGTCCTGCTTCACGCCCTTGCCCAGCTTGTAGGCCTGGCCGAGGTTGAACATCGCATCGGCATCTCCCCTTGCCGACTCAATCTGCCACGTCTTGACCGCCGTGGCAAAATCGCCGCGCGTCCAGGCATCGACGCCAGCGCGGGTATCGGCCAAGGCCGGTGACGCCATGGCAAGTACAGCGCGACCAAGGGCGCGGAAAAAAAGCTTGTGACCCATTTTTGACTTCCCGACTTCGTCCCGGACTTAAGCGATAGGGGCTTTTCCGACCCCTGACCCCCGCGTTCCGCGACGCCTGAGGCTTAAGTGACATAGTAAAGTACCGGTTAGCAAAGGATTTATGGAAACCACCGGGTACGATACAGCCGTCTGATCAGAATACGCATTAACCCTATCTTAGGAACGATCTGCGATCCCCCTGATCCAGGTCAGGATGACCAAAATGTCTTCTCCCAAGGGGTATTGGCTTTGCGCGTACTGGCATTGGCATCGCAGAAGGGCGGATCCGGCAAGACCACCTTGTCCGGGCACCTCGCCGTCCAGGCCCAGCGCGCCGGAGCTGGACCGGTTGTGCTGATCGACATCGACCCGCAGGGTTCGCTGGCCGATTGGTGGAACGAGCGCGAGGACGAATATCCCGCATTTGCCCAGACCACCGTGGCCCGCCTGGCCAGCGACCTGGCCGTCTTGCGCCAGCAGGGCTTCAAGCTGGCGGTGATCGATACGCCCCCCGCCATCACCATGGCGATCCAGTCGGTCATTTCGGTGGCCGAACTGATCGTCGTGCCGACCCGCCCCAGCCCGCATGACTTGCGTGCCGTTGGGGCAACGGTTGACCTGTGCGAACGCGCGGCCAAGCCGCTGATCTTTGTGGTCAACGCCGCCACCCCCAAGGCGAAGATCACTTCCGAGGCCGCAGTCGCCTTGTCGCAGCACGGGACGGTTGCCCCGGTTACGCTGCATCACCGGACCGACTTTGCCGCTTCGATGATTGATGGCCGCACCGTGATGGAAGTGGAGCCAAACGGCCGCTCCGCGCTGGAAGTGGTCGCCTTGTGGAACTATGTTTCCGACCGGCTTGAAAAGAATTTCCGCCGTACTGTCTTCGCGGGACCGGCAGCAAATTCGATGCTGGTGCCCGGTGCTCCGCGCCCCGCTGGTGGCTTTGGTCGCCGCGTGGCGGGTTCGTAAGCGGGGGCGCCGCCATGTCTGAACCCAAGAGCTTCGCATCGCTCTCGCCGACCCTGCTCGCCCGCAAGGGTGGTGCCCGTCCCGCCATGCGTCCACAACTGGGCCCCATCGCCAGCGATGCGATAGCCCGCCAGCTCGATGATCTTGGCTGGAACGACATGGGTCACGACCAGGCCAAGGCAGAGGAGCCGCGCAGCGCGGAGGTGGTTTCGATTGCCCCCGACGCTGCAGCACCGGATTTTGCGCCCGTACCAGAAGTGGTGCGCCAACGTGACGGTGTCAGCCAACGCCTGACCGGAACACGTCAATCGGCTCTCGCCAAAGGCCGCCGGGCGGCTTTCACACTGCGGGTCGATGCCGAACGCCATCTCAAGCTTCGGCTCGCCTGTGCTCTGGCCAACCGCAGCGCCCAACAACTTGTAACCGAGGCGTTGGACCGGATGCTGGAAGACTTACCCGATGTCACGCAAGTCGCCGCGCAGGTCGCGCGTCAGCCCAAATGATCCTGCAAAGAGGGAAACATCCCATGTCCACCAGCCCCATTCGCACCAAGCTTCTGCCGCTCGGCGTAACTGGCGCCCTGGCGCTAGCAGTTCTGGCAGGTGCCGGTTTCGGCGAGACCGTGGTCGCCAAGCCAAGCCCCGACAAGACCGCTGCCGCCGCTCAGGCGGCGCTGTCCAGCGGACAGGTAGACAAGGCGATCAAGCTGGCCGAGGCCCTGGTCGCGGCCAGCCCGCGTGAGGCGTCCTACCGCGCCCTGCTGGCCCATGCCTACCTTAAAGCCGGGCGTTTCCAGTCGGCCGCGGTGACTTTCGACGATGCAATGGAACTGGGGGACAATGCCGGCAAGACCGCACTGGGCCTTGCACTTGCCTACGCCGCCGAGGGGCGCAACCGTGATGCGGTGGCCATCCTTGACGATTGGCGCGATGCTATTCCGGTTGCCGACCTCGGGCTTGCACTGGCGCTAGCCGGCGAGCCGACCCGCGGGAGCGCGGTCCTCGCCGATGCGCTGCGCAATGGCGAGAATACGCCCAAGCTCCGCCAGAACCTTGCCTATAGCTATGCGCTCGATGGGCGGTGGCGCGAGGCTCGGATCATGATGAGCCAAGACATTCCGGCCGATCAGATCGATGCGCGGATCAGCGACTGGGCGGCCAAGACCCGTCCGGAAGACTATCACCTGCGGGTGGCCGGACTGCTCAACGCCCCGGTTCGCAGCGATCCGGGCCAGCCGACGCGGCTCGCGCTCAATTCGAACCCGGTGACGGAACAACTTGCAGTCCAATCGACCGCAGTTGAAGCGGCTCCACCGCTGGCAACGGCGGCCGCGCCGGGCACTGAACTGCCGCCGCTGGCAGCGGACAAGCCCTCGGCGGCCCTGGCCAGCTATACGCCGGTAACCGCACCTGCGGCCCTGACGCCGAACAGGTTTGCCCGCGCCTTTGCGGAACCCGCTGCCGCACCGGTTCCGGTTCAGCCAGCCTATGCGGGCGCTCGCTCCTTCGTTTCGCAACCGGTGATCCAGCCGATCCCGGCACGGCAGGTTCGCGCCCCGCGCGCCGTTGCGGTGGCTGCGCCTGATGGCGCCAGGCCCCGCCGGGTGGCCTATTCAGCACCGGTTCCCACCAGCGCTCCGGGTACCCACATGATCCAGCTTGGCAGCTTCTTCACCCAGCAGGGCGCACGGCGTGCTTGGGGGATCTACGCCGCCAAGAACCCTGAACTGCGCAATTTCCGTATGACGATCACCCAGGCGCAGGTTCGCGGCAAGACGTACTTCCGCGTTGCCGCTGCCGGGATCAATGGCGGCCAGCACGCCCGCGGACTGTGTGGCACGGTCAAGGCGCGCGGGTTGACCTGCTTTGCCTATGCCACCGGTCTTGCCAAACCCGGGGCCAAGGTTGCGGCCCCCACGCAGATGGCGCAGGCCAAGCCCGGGAAGGCCCCTCTCAGGGTCGCATCTGCGGCTCCGGCCATGGCGCGCAAGCGCTAAGTCCGGGCAAGCAAGTTTAACCAAGGGCCCCCTTTCCGTCTCGGCGGGAAGGGGCCTTTACTTTGTGGTTACTGCGCGATGATCGCGCCGCCTTTGAGCAGGATCAGCGCGCGGCCTTGCGCCCCCTGCTTGTCGAACGGCGTGTTGCCCGCCGCTGCGGCCATCTTGTCCGAATCGACGATCCACGGCTTGTCGGGGTCGATCACCGCAATGTCGGCCTCGGCATCCAGAGCCAGCACACCGGCGTTGACCCCCAGCAGGCTCGCCGGGTTGGTCGCCAGCAAGGTAAAGGCCCGGGCCGTGTCGATCACCCCATCGCGCACCAAGCCCAGCGTCAGCGGGAGCAGCGTCTCGGCGCCGGCCATGCCGGGCTCGGCATCGGCAAAGGGCAGGCGCTTGTCCTCTGGTCCACGCGGATCATGGCCAGAGGCGATAACATCGATGGTCCCGTCAGCAAGGGCGCCTAGCACTGCCTGCCGATCCGCTTCTGACCGCAGCGGAGGCGACAGGCGGGTAAAGGTACGGAAATCACCAATTGCCACGTCCGAGAGCAGGGCATGGGCAGGCGTAACCCCGGCCGTTATAGCGACGCCGCGTGCCTTGGCAGCGCGGACCAGCCCCAGGGCTGCGGCGGTTGTGACTTGCCGAAAATGCAGCCGCGCCCCGGTCAGTTCGGTAAGGGCAATGTCGCGCGCGACGGCCAAGGCTTCTGCCTCGGCCGGAGCGGAAGGCAAGCCCAGCCGCGTAGCCATTTCGCCCGCGGTAGCGACTGCCGAGCCGGCAAGGCCGGAATCTTCAGCGTGGGTTACCACCACCAATCCCAACATGGCGCAATAAGACAGCAAGCGGTGCATCACACCGCTATCGGCGATCCAGCGGCGGCCCGTGCAAACGGCCCGTGCCCCGGCATCGCGCATCAGCGCCAGTTCGGCCAGTTCGGTGCCCGCAAGGTCCTTGGTTGCGGCAGCGAGCGGATGGACCCAAAGGTCAGGCTTGCCCGATTGCGCCGAGAACCGCACGGCCGAGCGCTTGTCCAGCACGACACCTTGATCGGGCATTAGCGCGGCGCGGGTGATCCCGCCGAAATGGAAAGCTGGCTTATCGATCGTGAAAACGCCCAGATCGACCAGACCGGGGGCGATCAGCGCGCCCTTGGCGTCGATTACCGTATCGCCGGGCTCTGGTGCGACTTCGCCCAGCGCGACGATCTTGCCATCAGCACAGCGCAAGGCGCCGGCTTGCGGCGAGCCGGTCGGCAGGACCAGCCGGCCGTTGATCAGGGTGACGGGGGCGAGGTTCTTCATGCCCAGCCCTCCACGCCGCGGGTTCGTCGGGTCAGCACATCAAGGCAGGCCATGCGGATCGCCACACCCATTTCGACCTGCGTGGTTATGGCCGATCGGCCCGCCAGGTCCGCCACGGTGCTGTCGATCTCAATTCCCCGGTTCATTGGACCGGGGTGCATGACCAGCGCATCGGGCTTGGCCTTGGCCAGCCGCTCCAGCGTCAGACCGTAAAGGTGGCGGTACTCACGCGGGGAGGGGATGAACTGGCCGCTCATTCGCTCCTGTTGCAGCCGCAGCATCATCACCACGTCAGCACCGTCCAGCGCCGCGTCGAAATCGTGAAACGGGGTAACCTTCATCGCCTCAATCCCCGCCGGCATCAGCGCCGGGGGCGCGCAGACACGAACCTCGGCGCCAAGGGTGGTCAGGCAATGGATGTTGGAGCGGGCCACCCGGCTGTGCAGGATATCGCCGCAAATGGTGACCGTCAGCTTACCGAAGTCCCCCTTTGCGCGGCGGATGGTCAGGGCATCGAGCAGGCCTTGCGTCGGATGCTCATGCTGGCCGTCGCCAGCGTTGAGCACCGGGCAATCGACTTTGTCGGCGATCAGCCGCACCGCGCCCGAGCTCGCATGGCGAATCACGATGGCATCGGCCCGCATCGCGTTCAGGGTCATCGCCGTATCGATCAGCGTTTCGCCCTTTTTCACGCTCGACTGGGCCGCGTGCATGTTGACGACGTCAGCCCCCAGCCGTTTCCCGGCGATCTCAAACGACAACAGCGTGCGGGTGCTGTTTTCGAAGAAGGCGTTGATGATCGTCAGGCCCGCGAGCCGATCAGCGCGCTTCTGGGGCTGGCGGTTCAGTTCGACCCATTGTTCCGCTTCGTCGAGCAGGAACAGGATTTCCCACGGAGCCAGGCCCGCCAGGCCGGTGAGGTCGCGGTGCGGGAAGGCGGCGGAGCCAGCCGGATAGCGGCCCGCAGCTTGAGAGTTTGCCGATGTCATTGAAGACGGTGCCTTAGACGGCGCAAGCCGTTGCGGCAAGCTGGATAACGTTGCGGGCAACTGCTGCGAGGCGTGCGCGCCCAAGCCTCTGCCCCGGCACAACATCCATCGCCCGCCATGGCCCCTTGATCGACGCGGGACTCGCCTTTCGGGCAGCAGCGGCCTATCGATGCGGTGATTATTTTTTCGGGGAATCGCAGGATGATATTCGCGCGCAAAGTCTGGACCCTGCTGGTGGGCATCAAGGATGCCTTGGTCCTGCTGCTCTTGCTGCTGTTCTTCGTTGCGCTCTACGGTCTGCTGACCGCCAGACCTTCGCCCGGCCAGGTGCGCGAAGGGGCCCTGCTGCTCAAACTCGATGGCGCGATTGTCGAGGAGCCGGCCAAGGTTGATCCCTTTGACCTGCTGATGTCCAGCGAAAGCCCGATCAAGGAACACCGCGCCCGCGATGTGATCGCGGCCATCGATGCCGCGGCGAAGGATGACCGGATCAAGGCGGTCGCGCTCGACCTTGCGAGGTTTACGGGCGGCGGGCAGGTTACGCTTCAAGATGTTGGCGAAGCGCTCGACAAGGTGCGCAAGGCTGGCAAGCCGGTGATCGCCTTTGCCCATGCCTATGCCGACGACAGCCTGTTGCTGGCTGCGCACGCCAGCGAGGTCTGGGTCGACCCGATGGGTGGTGCCTTCGTTATGGGTCCGGGCGGGATGCGGCTTTACTATGGGGAGGCCCTGGCCCGCTACAAGGTGACCGCCCACGTCTTCAAGGTCGGCACCTACAAGGACTTCGTGGAACCCTTCACCCAGAGCCAGGCTTCCGCGCCGTCCAAGGAAGCGCGCAACGCCCTGGTTTCCGCGATCTGGGAAGACTGGCAGGCGCATGTGAAGGCTGCCCGGCCGAAGGCTGACCTGGCCAAGGTGACGACCGACCCGGTCGGCTGGATCAAGGCGAGCGGCGGCGATGCGGCCAAGGCGGCGCTGGCGGCCGGGCTGGTGGACCGGCTGGGTACATACACGCAATACAAGGAACGGCTTCGGTCACTGGTGGGTGAGGATCCGGCCGACGACGCGCCTGGCAGCTTTGCGCATACGCCCATGGACACGCTGATCGCGGCCCATCCTGCCAAAACCGACGGAGCCGCGGTGGCCATCGTCACCGTTGCTGGCGAGATCGTCGACGGCAAGGCCGGCCCCGGGCGGGCAGGTGGTACCCGCATCGCCAAGCTGATCGACGAGGCCAACGGCGATGGTGCCAAGGCGCTGGTCCTGCGGGTTGATTCTCCCGGTGGTTCGGTGATGGCTTCGGAAGAGATTCGCACAGCACTGGAACGGTTCAAGGCTGGAACCAAAGATACCGGGCCACGCCCTGTCGTTGTCTCGATGGCCAACCTGGCGGCCAGCGGCGGCTATTGGGTTTCCACGCCGGCTGACCGGATCTTTGCCGAGCCGGGCACGATCACCGGTTCGATCGGGATCTTTGCCATGATCCCTTCGTTTGAGCGCGCCCTGGCCGATTACGGCGTGAAGTCGGATGGTGTGCGCAGCACGCCGCTCTCTGGCCAACCCGATATCCTGACCGGCCTAACCCCAGAGGTGAAGGACATGCTGCAGGCCAATATCGAAAACGGTTATCGCCGCTTCGTTGGTCTGGTCAGTGCCGCGCGCAAGAAGTCGCCTGAAGACGTAGAGGCATTTGCCGAGGGCCGGGCCTGGGATGGCGGAACCGCGCGGCAAAAGGGGCTGGTTGACCAGTTTGGCGGGATCAATGCGGCTCTGGCCGACGCTGCCCAACGGGCCAAGCTGGGCGATGACTGGCACGCATCGTGGTATGGCGACAAGCCGGATCCCTATGCCTCCTTGATCGAACAATGGCGCGGCGATGATGAGGCCGATGGACCTGCCGCAGGGATGGATCTGACCGGTTTGGTTGCGGTTCGCCAGCAAGCTGGCCTCGATCAGCTGCTGGGCGATCTCGGGCGCCTTTTCGAGGCACGCGGCGCGCAGGCGCTGTGTCTGGATTGCCCTATTCCGGTGGCGGCCAAACCTACAGCCCCGGTCGCATCGAGTTGGGTCGCGCGACTGGTCGCCTATTTCGCGCGCTAGCGCGCTTGCCCTTTGCTCCGGGGGCCACTAAGGGCCACCGCTTGATTCAGGCCGAATCTGAATCGGTCCAGAGTTTTATGCTTCGTCGGTTAGCGGGCGTGGCGGAATTGGTAGACGCGCTGGTTTTAGGTACCAGTATCGAAAGATGTGGGGGTTCGAGTCCCTTCGCCCGCACCAGTCCCGCCCGGTTGCCCGCCCCCGCCGCAGCCGAGGTGTTTTAGAAGGCTTCTTTTGTCATGCAGATTGTCGAGACCAGCAACGAAGGTTTGAAGCGCGCCTATACGGTGAAGATCCCCGCAAAGGATATCGCCGCGCGGATCGAAGGCGAAGTGGCCAAGATCGCTCCGCAGGTGCGCATGCCAGGCTTCCGTCCGGGCAAGGTCCCGGCCAATCTGGTGCGCAAGATGCACGGTCCGGCGCTGCATCAGGAAGCGCTGAACACGTCCGTGCGTGAAGCGATGGACAAGCTGCTGGCCCAGCACAAGCTGCGTCCGGCCATGCAGCCGGAAGTCGCGCTGGGCGAAGGCTATGAGGAAGGCAAGGACGCCGAGCTGTCGGTTGCAGTCGAAGTGCTGCCCGCGATCACCGTGCCCGCGCTTGACGGCCTTTCGCTCGAAAAGCTGGTGGTGGATGTCGCCGAAGCCGAAGTGGACGAGCAGGTTGCCCGTCTCGCCTCGGGTGCCAAGAGCTTCACCGATGCGAAGAAGGGCAAGAAGGCCGAAACCGGCGATCAGCTGATCATCGATTTTGTCGGCAAGCTTGATGGTGTTGAGTTTGAAGGCGGCAAGGCGGAAGATGCCGCGCTGGAAATCGGCTCGGGCCGCTTCATTCCAGGTTTCGAAGAGCAGCTGGTCGGCGCCAAGGTTGGCGATGAAAAGACCATCACTGTCACTTTCCCGGCTGACTATCCGGCTGAAAACCTGAAGGGCAAGGACGCCACCTTCGACATCACCGTCAAGGCGGTGAAGGTCGCCGGTGAAACCAAGATCGACGACGATTTCGCCAAGAACCTGGGTCTCGAAAGCCTAGATCAGCTCAAGGGGCTGCTGCGTGGTCAGATTGAGCAGGAACTGGCCGGCCTGACCCGCACCCAGATGAAGCGCGCCCTGCTTGACCAGCTTGCTGCTGGCCATGATTTTGACGTGCCGCCGAGCATGGTTGAGGCCGAATTCAGCCAGATCTGGGCCCAGCTTCAGCAGGAAGCCCAGAACGAGGAAGATCCGGCTGCCGCGATCGCCGAGATCGAGGCCGAAAAGGAAGACTACCGCGGTATCGCCGTGCGCCGCGTGCGCCTGGGCCTGCTGCTGTCGGAAATCGGCCAGGCCAACGGCGTTGAAGTCAGCGCTCAGGAAATGCAGATGCTCGTTGCCCAGGCAGCGCAGCAGTATCGCCCGGAAGATCGTCAGCGCTTCGCCGAATACATCGGCCAGGATCCGCTTGCCGCGGCCCAGCTGCGTGCGCCGCTGTTCGAGGACAAGGTGGTCGACTTCCTGTTCGACAAGGCCGAAGTGACCGAACGCAAGGTCAGCCGCGAGGAACTGCAGGCGGCAATCGAGGCTGAAGAAACTACCGCTCCGGCCGCCAAGCCGGCCAAGAAGGCTGCGCCGAAGAAGGCGGCCAAGGCCGATGAAAAGCCCGCCAAGGAAGCCAAGGCTAAGGCGGAAAAGGCTGAAAAGCCGGCCAAGAAGGATGCTGCTCCCAAGGCCGAAAAGGCTGACAAGAAGCCAGCTGCCAAGAAGGCTCCGGCAAAGAAGTAAGAGCCGGGCCAATCGTCCGAATTGAGCGGGGCGGCGCCACTGGCGACCGCCCCGTTTGCTTTTGGACTATTGCGGTTGGAAGGCGCGGCGGACGTAGACCGGCATCTGCTCGGCAATTTGCTCCAAAGGCGTAACCGTCATGCCGATCCGGCTCATTCGCGCCAGCCATTGCGGCGCACCGGATGCCAGCGCCACGAAGATATCGCCTTCCACCTCTGGAAGTCGTCCAGCAGCGATATGGGGCTGGGCCCAGGCCTGGCCGCGCAGGCTGATTGCATCTCGCAATTCGGTTGATTCAGCCGCAAATCGCTCGATCCAGTTTGATCCGGAGACATCAAACATGAAGGCCGCGCCGCCCGGCTCTTCGCGCTGGAAGGTAAAGGCAGCCCGCACTGCCGCCTCGACCCCGTCAAGGGGATCGTCCGGCTCGGTCATGGCTTCCATGATCCTGTTCCAGAATTCCGCCCGGACCATTGCGTAAATCGTGTAGCCCAGGGCCTCCTTGGTGGGGAACTGGTGAAACAATGCGCCATTCGAGACGCCGGACGCACGGCAGATCTCAGCCACGGAGGTTTCATCAAAGCCCTTCGCCAGGAAAAGCTCACGCGCGGCGCTGACAATCCGGTTACGGGTGTCTAAGGATCGGTTCTGCTTCACCTGCGGGTCTTTGCTATAGTTTACCAATCCTTGCAATGGTTTGGAGCGCTACTCCCCCCAACGCTTAAAGCTTGGTTGGGGCAGCTTGGCCGTCCGTGCGCGCTCAAAGGCGGCCCCAGCCTGAAGCAGAGCATGATCCTGCCATTTTGCCCCCATGAACGAAAGACCGACGGGCATGCCCTCGACCGCCCCCATCGGCACGGTCAGATGCGGATAGCCCGCGATCGCGGCAAGGCTGCCGGCTCCGACATCGAGAAAGCGATCGCCGGAGATAAGGTCGCTCGCCCAACCAGGGCCTTCGGTTGGGGCAATCAGCAGGCTGACCTTGTTATCGGCCAAAAGTTTGTCGATCCCCAGCTCGCCCGCCAGCTTGAGCGAATTGGCCCGCGCCTTGGCATAGGCTTCGGCATCGGTCAGCTTGTCCGCGGCAATAAAGGTTTCCTGTCCAAACCAGCGCAGTTCCTTGTCGGCATTGGCACGGTTAAATTCGATCACCTCCGCCAGGCTGCGCGGTAGACCCGTGCCAGGGAGCGTCTTGAGGTAGGCGTTAAGATCGCGCTTCAGCTCATAGCGCAGCACAAAACCCTCATCTCGGTACATCGAACTGTCCGGCTGGAAATCAATCTCGACGATTTCCGCACCGGCCGCCTTGAGGTCGGCGACTGCCTGCTCAAACACCTTGCGCACGCCCACGTGGCTGCCGATGGCCCGGGTCAATAGGCCGATCCGCATGCCCTTGAACGAGGCAGAGGCGAGGCCTTGTGTGAAATCGGTCTTGCGTGCGTCGGCCTCGGCGGTTGCGGCATCGGCCGGATCGCTGCCGGCGATCGCATTCAGCAGCAAAGCGGCATCGGCGACAGTCCTGGTCATCGGCCCGGCAGTATCCTGACTGGCGCTGATCGGGATCACATGGGTGCGGCTGACAAGGCCCACCGTTGGCTTCAGGCCCACGATCCCGTTGATGCTGGCGGGACAGGTGATCGATCCATCGGTTTCGGTCCCGATGGCAGCCCAGGCCATTCCGGCTGCAATGGCCGCGCCGCTGCCCGAGGATGAACCACAGGAATTGCGGTCGATCGCGTGGGGGTTCCGGGTTAGGCCGCCAACCGCGCTCCAGCCCGAAGTGCTGGGAGAATTGCGGATATTGGCCCACTCGCTGAGGTTGGTCTTGCCCAGCACCACCCCGCCTGCGGCGCGCAGCCGCGCGATCAGCGGGGCATCGCGATTGGTCCGGTTGGCGGCCAGCGCGAGCGACCCGGCCGTGGTCGGCCATTCACGCGTTTCGATGTTGTCCTTGACCAAGACGGTCCGTCCATCGAGCGGCCCCGTTCCTGCCAGGCGGGCAGCCTCTTGCGGCGCAGTCGGATTGGCGACGATCACGGCGTTGAGTTGCGGCCCCTTGGCCGAGTCATCCAGCCGGGCGATCGCCGCGAGGTAGGCCTTCGCTTCGGCGGCTCGCTGGGCCGGGGTTTGAGCGAGGCCGGGGCTGATCGCCATGCTTGCTGCGGTTGCCGGAAGCATCAGTCTGGCCGTGCGGGTGACAACGGATCGAAGGCTGGACATTCATCAACTCCGAACTGCTAGAATTAACTGGACGCGAGCTTATGGTCACAGCTGTGGAAACATCAATCGGTTAACGCCCTTGAACATCGCGCGCCCAGCGACGACATAGACGAGAACCATTCACATGAGGAATTCCATGCTCGACCTGTTCAATCAGCCCGGCGCCCAGGGCAAGTTCAACTACGATCCGATCACCGGCGCGCTGATTCCCGTCGTGGTCGAACAGTCGAGCCGCGGCGAACGCAGCTTTGACATTTACTCGCGCCTGCTGCGCGAACGGATCATTTTCGTGACGGGCGAAGTTGAGGATCACATGGCTTCGGTCATTGTTGCCCAGCTGCTCTTCCTGGAAAGCGAGAACCCTTCAAAGGATATCTCGATGTACATCAACTCGCCCGGCGGGGTGGTGACGGCCGGTCTCGCGATCCACGATACCATGCAATATATTCGCCCGCGCGTGTCGACCGTCTGCATCGGCCAGGCCTGCTCGATGGGCTCGTTCCTGCTCGCTGCCGGTGAGCCGGGCATGCGCATTGCCCTGCCGAATGCCCGCGTGATGATCCACCAGCCTTCAGGCGGTGCCCGCGGCATGGCCAGCGATATCGAGATCCAGGCGCGCGAGATCCTCCGCCTGCGCCAGCGCATGAATGCGCACTATGCCAAGTATACCGGCAAGACCGTTGCGGAGATCGAGAAGGCGGTTGACCGCGACACGTGGCTGGAAGCCGACGAAGCGCTGGCCTTTGGTTTGGTCGACAAGGTTTTTGAAAGCCGGCCCAACACCGATTCCGACGCAAGCGGATCGGGCGGGGCGCCGGAGTAAGCTGCGAAGGCTTTGCTAACCTTGCCGCTTCAGCCTGGGGCAAGCTCCCCTATGCTAGGCGCCGGGATTGATTAATGCACTCGCCCGGCTAGGATTGGGCGAGTCCCGCTCTGGCGGGAAACAGGAATAGGCATGACGAAATTGAGCGGATCCGACGCGAAGAGCACCCTCTACTGCAGCTTCTGCGGCAAGTCGCAGCATGAGGTGCGCAAGCTGATTGCCGGCCCAACCGTGTTCATCTGCGATGAATGCGTTGAGCTGTGCAACGACATCATCCGCGAAGAAACCAAAGCCGGTATCGCCGGCAAAAAGGATGGGGGCGTCCCCAGTCCGAAGGATATCTTCGAAACGCTGAACGATTATGTGATCGGCCAGGACCGTGCCAAGCGCGTGCTCTCGGTGGCCGTCCACAACCACTACAAGCGGCTGAAGCACAGCGGCAAGGGCGGCGATGTCGAACTCTCGAAGAGCAATATCCTGCTGGTCGGGCCGACCGGTTCGGGCAAGACCCTGCTGGCGCAGACCCTGGCCAAGACTTTCGACGTGCCTTTCACCATGGCCGATGCCACCACGCTGACCGAAGCCGGTTACGTGGGTGAGGATGTTGAGAACATCATCCTCAAGCTGCTCCAGGCCAGCGATTACAACGTTGAGAAGGCCCAGCACGGGATCGTCTACATCGACGAGATCGACAAGATCAGCCGCAAAGCCGAGAACCCCTCGATCACCCGCGACGTCTCGGGCGAAGGCGTCCAGCAGGCGCTGCTCAAGCTGATGGAGGGTACCACGGCCTCGGTCCCGCCGCAGGGCGGGCGCAAGCATCCGCAGCAGGAATTCCTGCAGGTTGATACAACGAACATCCTGTTCATCTGCGGCGGGGCCTTTGCCGGTCTCGAAAAGATCATTGCCGACCGCTTGCAGAAGCGCTCGATCGGTTTCGGCGCGCATGTTGCCGATCCGGACAAGCGCCGGGTGGGCGAACTGCTTCAAAAGGCCGAGCCGGAAGACCTTCTGAAGTTCGGCCTGATCCCTGAGTTTGTCGGCCGCCTGCCGGTGATCGCGACGCTGGAAGACCTGGATGTCGAAGCCCTGGTCAAGATCCTGCGTGAGCCCAAGAACGCGCTGATCAAGCAGTATTCCAAGCTGTTTGAGCTGGAAGACGTAACCCTGACCTTCACCGACGAGGCGCTGGAAGCGATCGCCAAGAAGGCGATCGAGCGCAAGACCGGGGCCCGCGGCTTGCGGTCAATCGTGGAAGGGCTGCTGCTCGACACGATGTTCGATATCCCGAGCGAGGCCGAGATTGCCGAGGTCGTGGTCGACAAGGACGTTGTGGAGGGCCGCAAGGAGCCCGTTCGGGTCCTCAAGGCCAAGGAAGAGGCGGCCTGAGGCCGCCTCTCACTTCATCAGTTTGACTGCTTGAAGAACACTTCGCCGTCACGCTTGACGACGATATCCTTTTGAACGCTGGCCTTGAGCTGCCAGGCATCACCGTTCTTCACCCAGGTATCGTTCGAGGTGACTTCGAACTCCATGGTCATTTCGTTGCCGTCCGGACCAGGACGCGTCGCCTTTGCCGCGAGTTGCTGCTTTACCGCAGCAGTGGTCCCGGTGACGGTGGCTTCGAGGACAATTGTCTTGGCATCGCGGCCCATGGCGGCTGGCATGCGCTGCATCATTTGCGCAAGCGCCGCTGCATCGCGCACTTCACCCTGAATGTCGGTCATGGTGTAACCGGGGGCGAGGATCGCTCCGATCGCGGCCTGGTCTTGTGCCATCATGGCGGCGCGGAACGTATCGTAACGAGTTTGGAACAGGGCCTTGGGATCTTCTTGCGCGGCGGCACTGCCGGCAATAGCCACGGCGACCATTGCGCCAAACCAGGGTGAAACGCGCATTCTCAATCCTTTCCCGAAAACGGTGGTGCCATCCTTAATGGTGATGGCCACCGTGGCCTGCAAGGCTGCACGGTTCGCCGCCCAGTTCGATCTGGATCGTCGAATGATCAATTCCGAAGTGGCTTGCCAGTTCTTCCGCCAGCTTGTGCAGGGCGGCATCGCCGGGGTGCCCGCCTGGCATCTCAAGATGCGCGGTCAGCGCGGTCTCGGTGGTGCTCATTGGCCAAATGTGCAGATCATGCACAGTTGAAACACCCGGGCGGGCCATCAACCAGCGATGGACCGCGTCGGGATCGATGCCGGGCGGGACGGCCAGCAAGCCCATGCGCAGGGCGTTCTTAAGCAAGCCCCAGCTACCCCAGCCAATCGCCAGCGTGATCAGCAGGCTGGTCAGCGGATCGATCCAGGCCTTTCCGGTCCACCAAATGAGCGCCCCGGCCACCACGACGCCCGCCGAAACGGCGGCATCGGCCAACAGGTGCACGAAAGCTGCGCGCAGGTTGAGGTCTTCCTTCTGCCCGCTCGCAAAAAGCGCGGCGGAAAGTGCGTTGATGGCAATTCCAGTCGCCGCGACCGCCATCATCACCCCGCCTTCGATCGGCTGCGGGTAGAAAAAGCGGTGAATGGTCTCGAACAGGATCGCGCCGAGCGCAACCCACAGCAGGGCGGCATTGGCAATCGCGGCCAGGATCGACGAGCTTTTGAAGCCATACGTATAGCCAGCCCGTGCGGGCTTGGCGGCAAGCACACTGGCGGCCCAGGCGAGCAAAAGGGCAAGCACGTCGGACAGATTGTGACCGGCATCGGCCAGCAGCGCCATCGAGCCGCTCATCAAACCGGCCGCGACCTCAACCACCACGAAACCCAGATTGAGCGCGACCGCAAGGCCAAACGCGCGACCGGACCCCGCTACGGAGTGGCCGTGATCATGGTGATCGTGATGGTGGTGTCCGTGGCCGCGGTGGTGGTGAACCCCCGGACCATGGTGATGCGCGCCGCCCATTGCTGTCCCTTCTTGCGGGGACCGTTGCACAATTGCCGCACTGCAGCAACAATCGTTCACATTCAGATTGACGTATAACCCGCAGCTTTGGGCCATTTTTTGGCGTTTTCGAACGATAATTACGCAATAGTCCAGCCGAAGGAAATAATGTTCTCGCCACAGGGGCAATCGCAGACGAGGGTGGGGAACTAGTCACAGACTTGTCACGCGCACCTGTTTAGAGGCCCGCACTGCGGCGCTATGAGCGTCCGCATCCGGCATCCGGGCGATTCGCCCGGTGTCCTAAGACACGTGTTTCTCAAGTCTGCCACAACAGGGAATCCCTACGTCATGCGCATCACTTCCGCCCTGACCACTGCCGCCAGCACCCTCGCCATCGGCGTTGCCGCGCTGAGCGCTCCGGCCTTCGCCCAGTCGACCGGCTCGATCGACTTCGAAAAGGAAATCATCGTCACCGGGACCCGTACGGGCACCCAGGCTGTCGCCGGCGTTTCCGCGCCTGACACCGCGAAGGCCAAGGCCGTCCTGACGCAGGAAAACATTGAGCGTCAGAACCCGGGCCAGACCATCCTTGACACGATCAACCAGATCCCCGGTGTCAGCTTCCAGAACAACGACGCTTACGGTTCGTCGGGCGGTACGCTCAACATCCGCGGCTTCTCTTCGGATCGCGTCAGCCTGACCTTTGATGGCGTTCCCCTGAATGACTCGGGCAACTACGCGATCTACTCGAACCAGCAGATCGATCCGGAACTGATCGAGCAGGTCAACGTCAACCTCGGCACCACCGATGTCGACAGCCCGACCGCCTCGGCAGCTGGTGGTACCGTCAACCTCCGCACCAAGCGCCCGGATCGTGATTTCGGCGTCATGCTTTCGGGTTCGGCTGGCCAGTTCGATTTCATGCGCATGTTCGCCAAGATCGAAACCGGTGATTTGACCGCCAGCGGCCTGCGCGCCTGGTTCTCGGCCAGCAAGGCGACGAACGACAACCCGTTCAACAACTATGGCAAGGTCAATAAGCAGCAGTACAACGGCAAGATCTATCTGCCGCTGAAGGGCGACGACTTCATCTCGGTTTCGGGCCACTACAACCAGAACCGCAACAACTTCTTCGGTTCGCTGCCGCTGCGTCTTGATGCCAACCGCGTGGTCGGTTCGGCCAGCAGCAACCGCTTCCCGGCCAACGCCGATGAGCGCAAGTACCTGATCAACTATCCGTGCCTTATTGCCGCTCCGGTGGCTGGTGCGGCTGACGCCGCCACGACCTGCGGCACCGAGTTTGACCGCCGTTACAACCCGTCGAACACCGGCAACATCCGCATCAACTCGCGCTTCACCCTGTCCGACAGCCTCGTCCTGACGGTTGACCCGAGCTTCCAGTACGTGAAGGCCAATGGCGGCGGCACTGTGACCGGTCGTGAAGGCCTGCGTGACATCGACCCGACCTCAGCCGTGAACAACGTGGCAGGCTATCTCGGTGGGACGCCGTTTTTCGGTCGTGACGTCAATGGCGATGGTGACGTTCTCGACGCCGTGACCGTGTTGGCTCCGAGCCAGACTCAGACCAAGCGCTTTGGCCTGATCGCCGGCCTGCGCTGGGAAATGAACGAGCACAACACCTTCCGCCTCAACTACACCTTCGACCGTGCCCGTCACCGCCAGACCGGCGAAGTCGGCCTGCTTCAGATCAATGGCGAGCCGACCGACGTGTTCCCGGTCAATGCAGGTCTCAAGGACGTCAACGGCGCGATTCTGCAGAAGCGTGACCGTCTGTCCTACGCGATCCTGAACCAGGTTTCGGCTGAATACCGCGGCGAGTTCATGGATGAGCGTCTGGTCGTCACGGCTGGTGTCCGCGTGCCGTTCTTCAAGCGTGACCTGACCAACAACTGCTTCACCAGCTCGGCGAGCGGCTTTGTTGAATGCTTCGGCAGCAACACCGCGCTGAATACTGCGGCTGCGACCCTGAATCCCTATTCGGCGACCACCAATGCCACCACGGGTGCCATTGTGGTAACTGGCTGGGCCGCCCCGCAGAACCGCGTGCTGAACTACAAGAAGGTCCTGCCGAACGTTGGCCTGGTCTATGACCTGACCGACAACCTCAGCGTCTTCGGGAACTTCTCGCAGGGTCTGTCGGTGCCGGGCACCGACAACCTGTACAACGCCTTCTACTTCCCGGCCGGCACGGCTCGCGCCAAGCCCACCCCGGAAACGACCGACAACTTCGATGCCGGTCTGCGTTACCGCTCGGGCAAGATCCAGGCCCAGGTTTCTGGCTTCTACAACCAGTTCCACGATCGTCTGGCCTCGGCCTATGATCCGGAAATCAACCAGACCGTCTATCGCAACCTCGGCAACGTGAAGAAGTACGGCTTCGATGGCTCGATCGCCTTCCAGCCGATCGATCAGGTCACCTTCTATGCCTTCGGCAGCGTGCTGAAGTCGAAGATCCGTGACAACATCGCGGTTGGCGAAAACAGCGACGGTTCGCCGATCTATGCGCTGACCGCCGGTAAGCGCGAATCCGGTGCGCCGAAGTATACTATTGGTTTCAACGCCACGGCAGAACTGGGCCCGGTCAGCCTCGGTATCACGACCAAGCGCACGGGTGAGCGCTACGTTTACGATACCAATGAAGCGATCTACACCGGCACGCTCAACGCTTCTGGGGCCAAGGCTTGCTCCAGCGCGACCACCTGTGTTGCTCCGACCGCTGCCACCAGCCGTACGCAGATCTACGGCGCGACGGCTCCGGCCTATTGGTTGGTCAACCTGGATGCGCGCGTGAAGCTCGGCTTCCTGGGCCTCAACGACCAGACCTTCCTGCAGCTGAACGTCTACAACCTGTTCGACAAGTTCTATGTCGGCGGTTTCGGCGGCAACCTGAACCAGAGCCAGTCGTTCGTCGCCACCACCGGTGTGTCGACCTATGGTTCGGTGCCGAACGTCCAGATCGGCGCCCCGCGCACGGTCAGCGGCACCGTGGTGTTCAAGTTCTGATCGATCCAATCAGTTCAACCAGACAAGGGAAAGGGGCGCTGCGGCGCCCCTTTCTTTTTGCCTACGCCTAAGCCGGTTCAGCGGTAAACGCAGCTGTCCAGCGCCGCATTGCGGACCACACCGCTGCGGGCGGCGATGGCATTGCCATGGCGGCGGGTGAAGCCTTTGGCGCCGGTTACGGCACGCTTCTTGGGGCTGGGCAGGGCTGCTGCGATCCGCGCGGCTTCAACCCGGCTAAGCCGCGCCGCACTTTTCTTGTAGTAGCGTTGTGCCCCGGCCTCGACGCCGTAGGTCCCGATCCCGGTTTCGGCGACATTGAGGTATACCTCCATGATCCGCCGTTTGCCCCAGACATTCTCGATCAGGAAAGTGAACCACACTTCCAGACCCTTGCGAGCATAGCGATCCCAGCCCCAGCCCTGCCACAGGAACACGTTCTTGGCCGTTTGCTGGCTGATCGTTGAGCCGCCCCGCAACTTGCCGCCGCGCTGGTTACGCTCGATCGCCTGGGCAATCGCATCCTGGTCAAAACCGTGATGGGTGCAGAACTTCGCATCCTCGCCGGCAATCACGGCGGCGACCATGTTTCGGTCAATTCGGCTGAGTGGGGTCCAGTCCTTTTCGATGCCGTTCGGATCGCTGATCATCGTGATCGTGATCGGGACCGGCACGAATTTATAGATCAGCGTCAGGCCCAGGCTGATGGCCACGAACCAGACGATGAACCGGCTGATCCACCAGCCTGTTCGGTAAGCAAAGCCGCTTTGTGCGGTGGGGCGGGCGGGCGTAAGATAGCGCATCATCGCCTATAGGCTAGCGCGAGAGCCGCGCCGCGCCAATCCTTTGGCGCCGCGCGGCTTTACGAGTCACGCGGCCGGCAGCAGGCGCCGGTCATTGGCAATGCGCAGCATTGCCTTTTGCAGCTTTTCAAACGCACGCACTTCGATCTGGCGCACGCGTTCGCGGCTGACCTGGTATTCCTGGCTCAACTCTTCAAGCGTTTGCGGCTCGTCGATCAGCCGGCGCTGGGTCAGGATATGGCGCTCACGCTCGTTCAGCGTTGCCAGTGCCTCCGCCAGCAGTGCATGGCGCATCCCGGCCTCTTCCAGATCAGCGACGGTTTCATCCTGCAGCGGACGGTCATCCTGCAACAGGTCCTGCCACTGGCCTTCGCCTTCATCGTTGAACGAGACGTTGAGCGATGCGTCGCCACCCATCATCATCCGGCGGTTCATGTTGACGACTTCGGTCTCTGACACGCCCAGCTTGGTGGCGATGGTTTTCACATCATCGGGGTGCAGGTCGCTGTCCTCGTAAGCGTCGAGGTTCTTCTTCATCCGCCGGAGGTTGAAGAACAGCTTCTTCTGCGCCGCGGTGGTGCCCATTTTTACAAGGCTCCACGAGCGCAAGATGAACTCCTGCATCGAAGCCTTGATCCACCACATGGCATAGGTCGCCAGACGGAAACCGCGATCGGGTTCGAACTTCTTGACGCCCTGCATCAGGCCAATGTTGCCTTCGGCAATCAGCTCGGACACCGGCAGGCCGTAGCCGCGGTATCCCATAGCAATCTTGGCCACGAGCCGCAGGTGGCTGGTCACCAACTGCTTGGCCGCATCGGGATCCTGATGCTCCTGATAGCGCTTGGCGAGCATGTATTCCTGCTCTGCCGTCAGCACCGGAAACTTCCGGATTTCAGCCAGATAGCGGTTAAGACCCTGCTCGGCGCCCAGGCTGGGCACGTTAACACCGCCGGTGGCGGGCAGGTTGCGCTTCTTCTCGGACATTCGACTAACCGTCCTTTCATTGTCGGCTTGCCGTTAAGGGACCCTATAGAGGCATCCCCGGGTGGCGGCCACACAGACTTTCTAGTTACTATAATCGTTCAACTTTGGTTCCTCAATTCGACCAACAGCCCCGCCATGTCGGCAGGCAGCGCAGAAGCATGGCTTTGCGCCTCCCCCGTAACGGGATGGATGAAGCCCAGCTCTGCTGCGTGCAGAGCCTGCCGGGCGAAGTGAAGCTGGGTGAGAATCGGCTTAAGTCGCTGCGGATTACGTCCATAAACAGGATCGCCCAATAGCGAATGGCCGATTGATGCCATATGAACGCGCACCTGGTGGGTCCGTCCGGTTTCAAGCCGGCATTCGACCAGGGCTGCGGAAGCAAGCGTCTCGATCAGTCGGTAGTGCGTGACGGCATGCTTGCCGCGTTTGTTCAATTCGTGAAGCACGGCCATCTTCTTGCGATCGTGATCGGATAGCCCGATGTGGCCGCTAACCGTGCCTGAGGGCTGTTTAGGTACGCCCGCTACGATGGCCAGATAGGCGCGATGGATCGAGTGGTCGGCAAACTGCTTGGCCAGCCCTTCATGCGCGGCATCGGTCTTGGCGACGACCAGCAGGCCCGACGTCTCCTTGTCGATCCGATGGACGATGCCGGGGCGGGCAACCCCGCCAATACCTGAAAGCTGGCCCTGGCAATGGTGCAGCAGAGCATTGACCAGCGTACCATCAAGATTGCCTGCGGCTGGATGGACCACCAGACCTGCCGGCTTGTCCACCACGATCAGATGTTCGTCCTCGAACACGATGGAAAGGGGGATGTCCTGGGCAATCGCTTCCGCCGGTGCTGTTGCGGGCACGGCTATCGCAAAGGCGGTACCGGCGGCGGGCTTGAGGCTCGCCTGGCTGGCCGCAATGCCATCCAGCGCGACGCGGCCTTCGCCCATCAGCGTCTTGATCCGCTCGCGCGACAGGCCGCTCGCCAGGCTCAACGCCTTGTCGAGCCGCTCGCCGCCCGGCAGCGTGCCGGAAATGATGCGTTCCTCCCCGTTCATTGCTAAGCGAGATGGCGATGGAAACGGCGGTGACAAGTGGCGCGAATGCCACACTCCTGACAGAAGCGGCAAAGGCCTATCCTCTGGAGGCCTGCGGTCTGCTGCTGGGGCAGGGGGATGTAATCATGGAGGCCGCGCCTGTCCGCAACGTTCATGCGGACCCCGCTCGGCATTTCGAACTAGATCCTGCGGCACTGATCGCTGCCCACCGGGCAGCGCGGGAAGGCGGCCTGCAAGTGTTGGGCTATTACCATTCACACCCGACCGGCTCGACCAGCCCCTCCACAACTGACCAGGCAGCGGCCAGCGGCGATGGCCGGATCTGGGCCATTGTCGCCGGTGCTGCGATCGGCTGGTGGCGCGATGCGCCGGGCGGGTTCGAACCGCTTCCCCTAAGACTCGTCGCAAGTTAAGGAGAGGCAAAGGAGTTCTGAACCGCATGACCGACCATTCGCTCGACACCATTGGTTTGGACCTTGCCAGCCTACTCGCCTCGCGGCTGTGCCATGACCTGTTGAGCCCGGTCGGCGCGTTGACCAACGGCCTCGAACTTCTCGCGGACGAGAAGGACCCGGAAATGCGCAAGCGGTGCTTCGAACTGCTGGAGCAGAGCGCCCGGATCAGTGCCGACAAGCTCAAGTTCTTCCGACTGGCCTTTGGCGCCGCGGGCGGCTTTGGTGAGAGCGTGGCGGTTGAAGAGGCGAAGCAGCTGGTCAATGCCCTGGCTGCCAACAATGCACGCGTCACGGTCAACTGGGCGCTGGGTGTGGCAAGTCTGCCCAAGCCCGCGATCAAGGTGCTGCTCAACTTTGCGCTGCTGGGGATGGAAGCCCTGGTGCGCGGCGGCACCCTGGACATCGGGGCGGAAAACCGTGGCGGCGCCAGCGAGATCGTGGTTCGCGCTGCCGGTCCGAAGATCGCATTCGACCAAAACATCGGCAAGGCACTGGAAGGTGATCTGGGTGCTGGCGGGCTAACCAGCCGCAACGCCGCTGCCTTCATGCTCTATCACATCGCCGCGCGCCAAGGCGGGGGCCTGCAATTCGTGCTGAGCGAGGACGCGCTGGTGCTTGGCGCGGTGCTGCCAGAGGGCTGACGGCTTGCGCGAGCTGATCCACTTTGAGACGCCCTCGCCCAATTGGAATGAGCGGCAATTGCCTGTCTCGATGGTGGTGCTCCACTATACCGGGATGGAGAGTGCCGAGGCCGCGCTTGAACGGCTATGCGATGAGGCAGCGCAGGTTTCCGCCCATTACCTGATAGAGGAAGACGGCACGGTCCACCGTCTGGTGCGCGAGGATCGCCGCGCCTGGCATGCGGGCAAGAGCCATTGGCGCGGGATCACCGACGTCAATTCCGCCAGCGTCGGGATCGAGCTGGTCAATCCCGGCCACGAGTTCGGCTATCGCCCGTTCCCGGATGAGCAGATGGCCGCCCTGCTGCCCTTGCTGGCGGAAATCGTCCAACGCCATGACATCCCCCGTGCCAACGTGGTGGCGCATTCCGATGTTGCCCCGGCACGCAAAGAGGATCCGGGCGAGCTGTTTGACTGGGACCTGCTCGCTGCGCACCGCCTCGCGCTCAAGACCCCGCGGGTGACGATGCCATCGCCATTCGAAAACGATGGGGCGTTCTTCCTGGCCCTTGAGCGTTGGGGCTATGACATTTCCGACCAGGCGGCGGCGGTTCGCGCATTTCAGCGCCGCTGGCGGCCGCACATCATCGACGGGCAGGTCGACGGCGAGTGTTCGGCGATCCTGTTTGCGCTGTTGCTGGATCGCGATGCTGGAAAGACGCGCTAGGCGTTCAGTCAGGCTGTGAGCGGCCGCGCGAGCGGAAAATGCAGGATTGCCGCGATCGGTGCAGCCGGATTGGCCAAGCCGTTCGCAACATTATCCGCCAGAGCGACCAGGGCCCGCTCATGATCACCCATAAACTGGGCAATCCTGGCAGCCTCTGCATCTTCATCTGCTGAAACGAGAGTGGCCAGTTCCTCGTAACGCGGCAGGTAATTGGTCCGGACGACTTCACCCAAAGCGATGAACCGCTCCTGCCAAGGCAGGGCATTGATTTGTTCCGCCGCCGCCGCGCCACCGGCGCTGGTACCCTCGACATCAAGCAGGGGTAGGCCCAGCCGCGATATGAGTGGCCGCATCAGCGCCTTGCCCTCGGTCTCTGCCTGCAGGAGCGAGCCCAGAACATACCTCTGTTCGTTGTCTTCCGCTTTGGCCAGCATGATTTCAAAGGCGGCTTCGCCGGCGTGCTCGCCCAGGTAGACGTCAAGCAGACAATCTCGAAACAGGGACGATACCATCGAAGATTCCCCTTCTATGCCAGAGAACTAAGATCCGCAGCCTAACTGACCTTCGATCCGCGAAGAATAGGCGTAGTTACTATAATTGGTCGGTTTTTTCGGCTTAGCTTGCGCCGGTTAGGCCATTCCCTTAAACGCTGCATCGCCAGGGGGCCGGGCAGCCGCGGGGTTCGCAAGAACCGCGAGGAAAGTCCGGGCTCCACGAAACAAGGGTGGCGGGTAACACCCGCCGGGCGACTTGCTTGCAGGGAAGCCCAGGGAAAGTGCCACAGAGAGCAGACCGCTCCTTCGACAAGCTCAGGATGAGCGGGTTGGCCGGAGTAAGGGTGAAAGGGTGCGGTAAGAGCGCACCGGGGGGCTGGTAACAGTCACCGCACGGCAAACCCCACCTGGAGCAAGACCGAATAGGGGCGGCGCGCCTTGCCGCAAGGCAGGGCAGGTCAGTTTCGGACCCGACCGCCCGGGTTGGTTGCTTGAGCCTTGTGGCGACACAAGGCCTAGAGGAATGGCTGCCAGGGCGGATACGGTCTCTTTTGGGATACCGTCCGCGCTACAGAACCCGGCTTACAGGCTCCCTGGCTTTTCGTTACCATCATGGCACAGTGGGGTTGCTGCATCGCATGGCCGTCATATCATCCTTTCGATGATCCGCTTTCCAACATTTGGTCTGAATTCGGTCGCTCCTGCCGGGGCGGCACGGCGATGAGGAATGGACTCCTCCGCGGCAAGCGGGTGCTGGTGCTAGAGGATGAACCAATCATCGCCATGCTGCTCGATGAGCTGATCGAGACAGCGGGCGGCGAGGCCACGTGTGTGACCAGTCTTGAGGCCGCTGCCGCTGCGCTGGCACAGTCGCGACCCGATGCGGCTGTCCTGGATATCAACGTTCAGAACCGGCCGAGCTTTGACCTGGCCCGGCGGCTTGTCGACCTGGCCGTACCGGTCATTTTTGCCAGCGGCTATCGCAAGGCGTTGGTTCCGGAGGACCTGAAATCCGTCCCGATCGTCACCAAGCCTTATGGCCTGGACGATCTGGACCATGCCTTTCACGAAGCGATCGCCCGCGTCGGCCGCCAGCCCTAGTTGCTGGTACTGGCCGCCTCGGCATCGAGCAATTGTTGGACCTGCCGATAGAACGCTTCGCGCGCCTCGGGCTCCGGTCCCTTGGTGGCGCGGGTCCAGTCCGCGTTTGAGGCAATTACCAGTCGCCGTTTGGGGTCGATAAAGATCCCCTGACCAAAGATGCCCTGGGCTGCGACAGCGCCGTTGTCATAGGTCCACCACTGGAAGCCATAGCCCTTGCCGGGTGTGCCGATGTCCTTCTGCTTGACGGTGGCCTGGGCGAACCAGTCAGCTGGCACGATCTGCTTGCCTCCGGCCTTGCCGCCGCTAAGTACGAACAGGCCAAAGCGGGCATAGTCGCGCGTCGCTGCCTGCAGGCAGCATCCCGCGATTTCATGTCCGGTCTTGCTCAGCAACCAGGTTGCCGGTGCTTCCATGCCCGCAGGCTGCCAGACCTTCTCCTGAAGGTACTGCGCCAACGGTTTCTTGGTGGCGGATGAAACGAGCACCCCGATCAGGTTGGTCTCACCCGTGTTGTAATGCCAGACCTCGCCCGGCGGGTGCGCGCGCGGCAGGTGACGCATATAGCTGACGGTGGCATCCAGTCCGTCTTCGGGCTCGGCATTGTTGAACTTGGCAACGTCGGCGTTCGGGTCTTCGTAGTCCTCGTTCCACTGAACGCCCGAACTCATGGTCAGCAGTTGACGGATCGAGACGTCATCATAGGCTGATCCCTTGAGGCCCGGGATGTACTGGCTGACCTTGTCATCGAGGCTCTTGATGTAACCATCCTGGATCGCGGCCCCGACGAGGGTTGAGGTGAATGACTTGGCAACCGAGAAGCTGGTCCAGCGGCCCGATGGGCCGAAGCCAAGGCCATACTTTTCAAATCGGATCTGGCCGTCTTGCAAGATCACGATCCCGGCCGCGCGCTGCTTGGCCAGATAGTCGTCCACGCCCGGGATCACGAGCGGCTTGCCTTGCGGCAGCGCCAGCGGCTTGGCCGAAGGCGCGATTTGATGCGCCTTGGCCAGGATTGGCAAACGGTCCATCGCCCGGAAGGCGGCATCGCGCTGGCCCTGCGACCACATCAGGACATCGCGGTTTGTCGGCATGGCTGCCAGCAGCCCGCGGGTTTCCTGATCAAGGCTGGCATACCAGCCGCCGCCCGCCAGCAGCACGGCAACACAGGCCCCAAGGGCAACAGTCCGTTTGCGCATTGTGATCTTCTCCCTGTTATCCGGCGCACCATAACGGCGTCGGAAAAACAGGGAAGAGGGCTAGGCGCGGCCCACGCTGGAATAGGCAAATCCTTTCGCCCGCACTTCGGCCGGATCATAGATATTGCGCAGGTCGACCAGCACCGGTGCCTTGGCCAGATCCTTGATCCGGTTGAAGTCCAGGGCGCGGAAGGCATCCCATTCCGTGACGATCGCGATGGCATCGGCGCCCTTGATCGCGGAGTAGGAATCGGGCTGCATTTCGACTTCGGGCATCAGCGGCTTTGCTACTTCCATGCCTTCGGGGTCATAGGCCGCGACCTGTACCCCGGCATCGATCAGCGCCTGGGCAATGGCGATCGCCGGACTGTCGCGCATATCGTCGGTATTGGGCTTGAAGGTGAGGCCGAGCATGGCAACCTTTTTGCCGCGCGCCTCCTCAATCCCGCCGAGCGCCTCAATGACCTTGCGGCCCATTGCGCGCTTGCGGCTGTCGTTGACCTTAACCACCGCCTCGACAATCCGGGTCGGCGCTTCATAATCCTCGGCAGTCTTGAGCAGGGCCAAAGTATCCTTGGGGAAGCACGATCCGCCATAGCCCGGCCCGGC
>JACCDM011694406.1_pt1 | contig 28487 bp, 26 predicted proteins | sample 7445851 | NCBI WGS metagenome assembly JACCDM01 (sample SAMN15323438, study PRJNA562643) | freshwater metagenome | isolation source: river surface water | place: USA:Blue River Watershed | collected 2017-08-16
CTTTAAAAATTGCATCATTGAAATTCCATTTTTTGGTGAAAAGCGAATCAATAAATCCAAGTCGCTCTTTTTTGAATGAGTGCCCCGTGCAAAAGAACCGAACCAACTAACCTCCTCTACCATAGGAGATGCAGAAAAATAATGCCTAAGTTGATTGACCACCGAGACATGCTCCCTTTCAATTTTAGCCTGATAAAGGACCCGGCTCTCTAACAAAGTAAGGATTTCCGAAGGATCGGCTTCTTCCTCTATTATTTTATACAACTTATCTACCACGAAAAGTTTGTGCAATTCAATACCATCTTCCTTGAAATATGTCGCCAACAACTGAATCAATTTCTCTGAAATTGGCCGCTTGCCATTCTCCATTTTACTTAAGATGGCTTGATCTATCTCCAAAAAGGCAGCGACTTCCCTCAAGGTTTTACCTTGTTTGAGTCGAAGTGCTTTTATGATTTGACCGATATTTTGATTTGACATTTTCATTCTTGACAAAAATAGTCAATTATTATCTGAACTTCAGCTTTTTTTTCAATCACTTTCTACCTCTTCTTATCGAGCGCGTCCGTATCTTCGCGCGCATGGAAAATGTTGTTTATCAACCACAAAATAAAGTGCGCGTTGTAACTGCTGCTTCATTGTTCGATGGACATGATGCCGCTATCAATATCATGCGCAGAATCATTCAGACTACAGGATGTGAAGTAATTCACTTGGGGCATGACAGATCTGTTGAAGAGGTAGTGAATTGTGCCATTCAAGAAGATGTGCAAGCCATTGCCATGACCAGCTACCAAGGTGGTCACACAGAATATTTCAAGTACATGTATGACTTGCTCCAAGAAAAAGGAGCGGGCCATATCAAAATCTTTGGTGGTGGTGGCGGAACAATTCTTCCAGAAGAGATTAAAGAATTACATGAATACGGTATCACCCGCTTATACCATCCAGATGATGGCCGCTCTATGGGCTTGCAAGGAATGATCAACGATTTGGTTTCCAAGTCTGACTTCCCCACGGGCAATAACGTCAATATCAAGGCGGAACAATTGAAAGACAAGAATCCTGTTCAATTGGCGCAAGTTATCTCAGCAGCTGAAAATTTCCCTGAAGAAAATCAAGGCTTATTAGACGCCGTTAAAGCTTTGGCAAAAGATTCAAAGGTTCCTGTGCTTGGAATTACTGGAACTGGTGGCGCTGGTAAATCATCCATGGTGGATGAATTGGTAAGAAGATTCATCATCGATTTTCCAGAAAAGCATATCGGATTAATTTCTGTCGATCCTTCTAAGAAGAAAACAGGCGGTGCGCTGTTGGGCGACCGTATCCGCATGAATAGCATCAAACATCCTCATGTGTACATGCGCTCATTGGCTACACGCCAGAGCAACTTGGCGTTATCCAAGCACGTTGCCGAAGCTGTAGATGTTTTGAAAGCTGCTCAATTTGATTTGATCATCCTTGAGACTTCAGGTATTGGACAGTCTGATACCGAGATCATGGATCATAGCGACATGGCGTTGTACATTATGACACCTGAATTTGGAGCGGCTACTCAATTGGAAAAAATTGATATGCTGGATTTTGCCGATGTTGTTGCTATCAACAAATTTGATAAGCGTGGCGCATTGGATGCCATTCGTGATGTCAGAAAACAATACAAACGCAACCACCAATTGTGGGATGTCGAAGACGAAACGCTTCCGGTAATTGGAACAATCGCCTCGCAATTCAACGATCCTGGCACCAACCGTTTGTACAAATTGATCATTGATAAAGTAGTTGAAAAGACGGGTGCTCCGCTTCAATCGTCTTTCCAAATTACAGACGAAATGAGTGAGAAGATTTTCATCATCCCTCCACACAGAACCCGTTACTTGAGTGAAATATCCGAGAACAACCGCGGTTATGACAAGTGGGTTAACGATCAATGCAATGTCATTGAGAAATTGTATGGTTTGCACACTGCGATGGAGACGATTGAAGATGAAGAGTTGAAGAAACACTTACAAGCTTCTTTCGATCGCATCAAATTGGATTTGGATCCGCACAACTGGCAGATCATTCAAGAATGGGAATCTAAAAAATCCACTTTTGCTCAAGACGAATACACCTTCTTGGTGAGAGGAAAGGAAATTAAAGTAGAAGCCTCTACTCGATCTTTATCCAATTCAAGAATTCCAAAAGTAAGCACCCCTAAGTACAGAAGCTGGGGTGACATTTTAAAATGGAGCTTGCAAGAAAATGTTCCCGGTGAATTCCCATACACAGCAGGAATCTATCCATTTAAGCGCGAAGGCGAAGATCCAACGCGTATGTTCGCCGGTGAGGGCGGACCAGAAAGAACCAACCGTCGTTTTCACTATGTAAGTTTGGGAATGCCCGCCAAACGTTTGTCAACCGCATTTGATAGCGTAACACTTTATGGCAACGATCCAGGATATCGACCTGATGTTTACGGTAAAGTTGGAAATTCAGGTGTGAGCATTTGCTGTTTGGATGATGCCAAGAAATTGTACAGCGGTTTTGATTTAGCCGATCCTAAAACCAGCGTATCCATGACCATCAATGGTCCAGCACCAATGTTGCTCGGATTTTTCATGAACGCAGCCATCGATCAACAATGTGAAAAATATATCAAAGCCAATGGACTTGAGCAATTAGTTGAGGAAAAACTCAAAGCCAAATGGGAAGATCGTGGATTAACCCGTCCACGTTACCAAGGTGCATTGCCAGAAGGCAACGAAGGATTGGGCTTGATGCTTCTGGGGATAACAGGAGATGAAGTTTTAGAGATTGAAATTTATAACAAAATCAAAGCAGAAACTTTGAGTGCCGTTCGTGGTACAGTTCAAGCGGATATCCTCAAAGAAGACCAAGCGCAGAACACGTGTATCTTCTCTACAGAATTTGCGTTGCGTTTGATGGGTGATGTTCAACAATACTTCATCGACCAACAAGTACGCAATTTCTACTCGGTATCTATCAGTGGATATCACATTGCAGAAGCAGGTGCAAATCCCATCACGCAATTGGCATTTACTTTGGCCAATGGATTTACCTATGTGGAATACTACCTCAGCCGAGGCATGGACATCAACGCTTTCGGACCCAATTTAAGTTTCTTCTTTAGCAATGGTATTGATCCTGAATATGCAGTGATTGGTCGCGTTGCAAGAAGAATTTGGGCAAAAGCGTTGGGTAAGAAATACGGGGCTAATGCAAGAGCGCAAATGTTGAAATACCACATTCAAACCAGCGGGCGTTCATTGCACGCTCAGGAAATTGACTTCAACGACATCCGCACTACCCTTCAAGCATTGTATGCGATATATGACAACTGCAACAGTTTGCATACGAATGCATACGACGAAGCGATCACAACGCCTACCGAGGAAAGTGTTCGCCGCGCAATGGCCATTCAATTGATCATCAATCGTGAGTTGGGATTGGCCAAGAATGAAAACCCATTGCAAGGATCTTTCATCATCGAAGAATTGACGGATTTGGTTGAAGAAGCAGTGTTGAGTGAGTTTGATCGCATCACAGAGCGTGGAGGTGTTTTGGGCGCGATGGAAACCATGTACCAACGCAGCAAAATTCAGGAAGAGTCAATGCACTATGAAATGCTCAAGCACACTGGGGAGTATCCAATCATTGGTGTCAATACTTTCTTGAGTTCCAAAGGTTCTCCTACCGTGGTTCCTGGTGAAATTATCAGAGCGACAACTGAGGAGAAAGAATACCAAATTCAAATGTTGGAGAATTTGCACCAAATGAGTCCAGATCTCATGCAGGACAGTTTGAACAAGATTCGTCATGCCGCCATTCAGAACGAAAATCTTTTTGAAGTTTTGATGAGTGCTACCAAGTATTGCTCATTGGGTCAACTCACGCAAAGTATGTTTGAAGTTGGAGGACAGTACAGAAGAAATATGTAATTCTAAAATTGCGCAGAAACTTTTGTGTTTCTGCGCATTTATATTTAATTTCGGAATATGACTCTTCAAGAATCAATATCAAGAAATCCAAAAGATTTCCAAGACTTGTGTAGAGAACACAACGTGCAATCTTTGTATGCATTTGGTTCATCTGTAAATGGTCATTTTAATGATTCTTCAAGTGATATTGATTTGTTGATTGAAATAGAAAATAATGACCCAATACAATCAGGAGAACAGCTCATGAGTATTTGGGACAAACTAGAAAGATTTTTTCAAAAGAAAGTAGACTTGTTGACTTCACGCTCCATTAAGAATCCTATTTTAAAAGCGTCTATTGAATCTTCGAAAGTTCTTATTTATGACGGAAAAGAGCTTAAAGTATCTCACTGATATTCTAATCGCAATAGAATACATTGATGATTTCATGAAAGACATTCATGACTTTTCGGAGTATTGTAATGACCATAAAACACAAAGTGCTGTCGAAAGGCAATTGGTTATTATCGGTGAAGCAATCAATCAATTTAAGAAAAACGAACCCAATATCTCGATTTCAAATGATCATCAAATCGTATCATTTAGAAATCGATTGGTTCATGCATACGATAGTATTGACAACTCAATAGTATGGGCGATTTTCAAAAGACATATAGTACCACTTCGAAATGAAATTCAAATACTATTAAAAAATTGATTTCATTAAATTTCCAACCCACACGCCGCGAATGGACTTTCATTTTCCTTGCAGGAATGATGATCACCAATGCCGTTACAGCTGAGTTGATTTCAAGCAAGCTAATCGACATTCCTATTCAATTTTCTTTCGGCGATTTTTCTTTTGGACCATTTACAACCATTGTGGGTGTCCTTCCTTGGCCGATCGTTTTTATTCTGACCGATTTGCTCAATGAATTTTATGGAGAAAAGGCAATAAGAAGACTTTCATGGATTTCTGCCGCAATGATTGCGTATTGCTTTTTTATCGTAACCATCGCCTTAAAAATTCCTGCTTCAACTATCGTCAAGGGACATGGACTAGCTGATGATAATAATTTCAATATCGTTTTTGGTCAGGCCAATTGGGTAATTATCGGAAGTATTACCGCATTCCTTCTTTCTCAACTATTGGATGCGTACTTGTTCCACTGGATCAAGAATAAAACAGGCAACAGAATGATCTGGCTGCGCAGCACTGGTTCTACGGTATTATCTCAAATGATTGATTCGATCGTGGTTCTTTATATTGGATTTGTTTTGCCTGGGAAAATAACTTGGACAGAATTTATTCAAATTTTCCCTGTCAATTACTCCCTAAAACTAGTCATCGCGATTTCACTCACACCCATCATTTATCTTGGGCATTGGGCGATGAGAAAATGGCTCAACCAAAATTCAATGCCCGTTTAACAAAACGTTATCATTACAAATGAAACATTCTCAAACAATCATTCGTTTCTTTGTGTAGGCATGAGAAATAATTTCCTCATATTATTAATTTTTCAACTAGGAACCATGGCTTTTTTAGAGCATGGAATACTAGGCGAATTATTTAAAATAGAGGAATTGGTTTCGCATTACGTTCATGAACACAATGAATCAGAGAACATTTTAGATTTCGTTTACAATCATTACTGGGGAGATGCCTCCAATGAAATGGATCACGCTTCTTTCCCCTTTCAAAATTGTCACATTCACGCTTACAATTTTTGGGCACCTATTCATCACTTTAAAATCCCAGAGCAAAGTGATTTTCCAACAGCCCAAGTTTGGCATTTACATCAACATATATTCTTAGACATGTATGAGTCTAAAGGAATTTGGCAACCGCCAGGAGCATAGTCTTCTTTTCGGTTTTCAATTCTTTTAAACTAAAAATTACATGCTCGAAAAAATCATTTCATTTTCAGTGCGCAATAAATTAATTGTAGCACTATTCACATTAGGCGTTATCATCTGGGGTAGTTATGAACTCACTAAGCTTCCTTTTGATGCCTTGCCTGATATCACAGATAATCAAGTCCAAATTATCACATTAAGTCCAGCGCTAGGAGCGGCCGATGTGGAGCGATTGATCACTGCACCCATTGAATTATCCACCCAAAATATTCAAGGAATCAAACAAATCAGAAGCTTTTCTAGGTTTGGTTTATCCTTGGTAACGGTGGTCTTTAATGAGGGAGTTGATCTTTATTGGGCGCGTCAACAAATTGCAGAAAGACTGGTACAAGTTCAATCAGAAATTCCGCAGGGAATTGGATCGCCCAGTCTAGCACCCATCACAACTGGACTTGGAGAAATTTATCAATACGTTGTTAAAGCCAAGCCTGGTTATGAAAAACAATATGGTCCCATGGAACTGCGAACCATTCAAGATTGGGTCATTCGAAAACAATTGCTGAGCACTCCTGGCGTTGCTGATGTAAGCAGCTTTGGTGGTCTTTTAAAGCAATACACCATTGAAGTAAATCAATGGCAAATGGTGCAAAGTAAAATTACCTTACAGGAAATTATTGATGCCATCAACGCCAACAACCAAAATGCGGGAGGCAGTTATGTAGAAAGAAATAACAGTGCGCTATTCATCAGAACCGAGGGATTGGCAGAAAACATGCAAGATCTTGAAAATATTGTTCTACGTGAATCCAATACTGGGTTGGGTATTCGCATCAAGGACATTGCAAAGGTTAAATTGGGAAACGCAAAACGTTTTGGCGCGATGTGTTACAATGACGAAGGCGAAGTTGCCGGCGCTGTAGTAATGATGCTCAAAGGAGAAAACTCGATGGAGGTTATAGCCAATGTCAAATCCAAAATGGATGAGATTAAAAAGCAACTTCCTGAGGGGGTTGAAGTAGAAGCATTCTTGGATAGAACCAAAATGGTCAATAACGCATTATCAACAGTAGAAACCAACTTACTCGAAGGCGCGACGATTGTACTTTTTGTTTTGATTTTATTCCTGGGCCAATGGCGAGCAGGCTTGATTGTAGCTTCTGTTATTCCACTCGCAATGCTGATTGCTGTAGGTCTCATGAATCTCTGGGGGGTGAGCGGAAACTTAATGAGTCTAGGAGCACTTGACTTCGGTCTGATTGTAGATGGCGCTGTAATCGTAGTTGAAGGAGTGCTTCACATGATGCATCATCCTACTCACAAGAATATGAATAAAGATGACATCACAATTCATAGCACATCTCGAATCATGACATCCGCTGTGTTTGGACAAATCATCATCCTAATCGTCTACTTACCCATCTTGGCTCTTTCAGGAGTAGAAGGGAAAATGTTCATTCCCATGGCACAAACCATTTCTTTTGCTATTGTTGGAGCCTTTGTACTATCATTGACCTACGTGCCCATGATGAGTGCTTTGATACTGAAAAAAGAAGAAAATCACAAAGCCAATTTCTCAGACCGCATGATAGACGCCATACAGCGAGCCTATCACAAGAGATTGTTACAAGCAAAAAATTATCAAAAGTATGTGATCAGCATAGCCTTTGTACTGTTGATTTTAGCCTTTGCCATTCTATCACAAATGGGAGGTGAGTTTATCCCAGAACTAGAGGAAGGCGACTTTGCCGTAGAAACAAGAATGCTCTTAGGCACACACCTCAACACCACCATTGAAGGTTCTCAAAAGGCTGCTCATCTCATCAAAGAGAAGTTTCCTGAAGTAGAAAAAGTAGTTACTAAAATTGGAAGTGGCGAAATCCCAACCGATCCCATGCCCATGGAAGCCTGTGACATGATCGTAGTTCTTAAAGACAAAAAAAAATGGACCAGCGCCAAAACTTTTGATGAGCTAGCCTCAAAAATGGGTGATACCCTATCCATGCTTCCTGGAATATCTGTAGGATTTCAATTCCCCGTTCAAATGCGATTCAATGAATTGATGACCGGTGCAAGACAAGATGTGGTTTGTAAAATCTATGGCGAAAATTTAGACACGCTTACTTACTATGCTGAAAAGCTAGGCCAAATCATGGGAACAATTGAAGGTGCCAAAGATGTGTATGTCGAATCTATGACCGGCATGCCACAGGCGGTAATCCAATATGACCGCAGGGCAATAGCGCAGTACGGAGTCAGTATAGCTTCGATAAACAATATCATTGAGACAGCCTTTGCTGGTCAATTAGCAGGTAATATTTATGAAGGCGAAAAGAAATTTGGTATTAAAATTCAATTCCAGGAAGATCAAATTCAATCATTGAATCAACTGGAAAATCTATACATCGACACACCCAATCACGGAAAGATTCCACTTTCCGTCTTAGCCCGTATCAATACACAAAACGGCGTGAATCAAATTCAAAGAGAAGGCGCGCAAAGACGCATCATTATTGGATGTAACGTAAGAGATCGAGATATTCAATCTACAGTATCTGAATTACAAGAAAAAGTGAAACAACAAATGCCATTACCCGAATTTTATAGTATTGATTACGGCGGAACATTTGAAAATCTACAAGCCGCTAAAGCTCGACTGTCCATCGCGGTGCCTGTATCATTGCTGCTTATCTTCTTGTTGCTCTATTTTGCATTTGGTTCGGTAGGCCAAGGGATTCTTATTTACACAGCTATTCCACTTGCTGCTGTGGGTGGGGTATTTGCACTTTGGTTATCCGGAATGCCATTCAGTATTTCCGCTGGTATCGGTTTCATCGCATTGTTTGGAGTTGCCGTTTTGAATGGAATTGTGTTGATGGGCGAATTCAACAGACTTGAAAAGGAAGGATGGACGGACACCTGGGAAATCATACTCGAAGCGACCAAAACCAGAATGCGACCTGTATTGATGACTGCCACAGCTGCTTCGCTTGGTTTTATTCCCATGGCCATTAGCTCTGGAGCAGGAGCGGAAGTTCAAAGACCATTGGCCGTAGTCGTTATTGGCGGAATTATCACTGCCACAATTCTAACACTGTTTGTACTTCCCTTGCTTTATGCATATTACCACGGTAGAAAAATGAAAAAGATGAATGTTTCTAAAACCTTAATCATTCTAGCATTATTCGGAAGCTTCACGCAAAATAAAGTTTTTGGGCAAAGTCAAGAAAATAGCCTGGAACAATGCATTCAATGGGCTGAGCAATCTTCGCCAAATAGAATCGCTGCATTGGAAGTAGAAATGGCCAATCTTAATGCAACCAAAAAATCATTTCAAAATGAAACCAATGTCTACGGTGAATTTGGACATGTCAATAGTGCTGCAATAGATTACAGAATGGGCGTTTCACAGAGCTTTTCCGCTCCTGGATACTACAAAAGTCAAACGGAAATTCGTCAATTAGAAAGAGATGTTGCCGTTCAGCAAAAAAAATTAACCCAAGAACAAGTCAATGCTTTGGTGACTAAAACTTACCGCATGATTCAAGTGCATCAAGCATTGCTCTCAGAGTGGCAAAATGCTGAGACTCTTTCCAATCAAGCCCTTAAGATTGCCGAAACACAATGGAAAAATGGAGAAATACCGGCCACGGATTGGGCCAATGTCTCCCAGACTCATAGTCGAATTCTTTTGGCACAAATAGATATTCAAACCAAAATTATCGAGGATCAAAACTTTTTGAATCTTCTCGTTGGTCAATCCATACAATATCCATTGCCAATACTAAAACAACTGGAAACATTTCCAATCTCTACCTCACCTCTTTTGGTTTCATCGATGATGAAAAAAGAAATAGCCATGCATCAATCCGAAATCAAAATGGAAAAATCAAAGATGATTCCCAATTGGTCCATTGGCATGAGTGCAATGACCATCGAGGGTTATCAAAACATCAATGGTACGGATATGTATTACAACAAAAGCACTTGGTTTCCCACTTTAAATGCGGGCATACAAATTCCACTACCCAATGGCAATCAAAGAAAGAATATTGCCTTGGCTGAGATGCGCATGCAACATACATCATCCATGCAAGATTGGCAAAAAAAACAAATCGAAAGTCAAATCAACACAAGACATGAACAAGATTTGATGCGCGTGCAAGTCATCAACGAATTGTCTGAAAAGAAAAAAACAACGATGGATCCTTCTTGGAAGAATTGGCAGAGTCAATGGCAAACGGGAAACATCAATGCCTTACAATGGTCCATGCAGGTGAGTCAATGGATAGATTTTATCCAGACTTTACAGACTGCATATTCCGATTGTATCGAAAATCAATATCAACTTCAAATGCTTCAAATCCATGAATAAAAATATCATCCTAATAATCATCGCAGTAGCAATCATGTTTAGCCAATGCAGCGATAACCAGAACACTTCAGTTGAAAGTGAAACTGCGGTAGTTGTAGCCAATTCTATTACCCTTACTACAGATCAAATTAAACAACTTGGAATTAAAACGCAATCCGTCAAAACGGACACCATTTCCACAACTATCACTTTAACTGGAAATCTCATCTGTCCTACCAGTTCACAAACCATGATTACCTATCCCATATCCGTTCAAGTAGAAAAAATTTGGGTAGAGCCTGGACAACTCGTTCGAGCGGGACAAATCATTGCTTCCGTGTCTGATCTCGCAATCGTTCAATTGCAAGAAGACTATTGGAATACCAAAAGTGAATTGCAATGGGCGGAGTCTGAATGGAACAGACAGCAAAAACTAAAACAAGAAAATGCAACCAGTGAAAAATCATGGATAGAAAGCAAAGTGAAATGGGAACAAACACAATCCAAACTAAATGCACAATCAGAGCGATTAAAATTGATTGGCATTGCTCCTGGAAGCAGAATGGAGATTCAATCCACCGTGAACATCAAGGCGCCTAATTCAGGGCAATTGACCGAGCTAAATATAGCACAAGGACAACGCATTCAGCCCGGCGAATCCATTTGCCGAATTTTGAATCTCAATCGCATGTGGGCCGAGATTGCTCTTTTTGACAACCAAAATGCACAAAGCATTCTGGGGAATAACGCGGAGGTTGAAGATGCTGCGCACAACAAAGCCATCGGTAAAATCATTCAAGTTGATGGACAGGTATCTCCGATGGACCACGCAATTCATGCCTGGATCGAAATTCAAAATCCCAATAAAAATTGGAAACCTGGCCAAGCCATCACTGCTCATGTTGCTGCTGAATCCATTAAAGCCATTCAGATTCCCAAATCAGCTGTCGTAAATTTTGAAAACAAAGACTATGTCTTTCAAGTCAAAAATGGAAACAACTTCATGCTAATTGAAATACAAAAGGTACATGAAGATGGGAACACAATATGGATCAATGCACCATTGGTCGATACATCCATCATCACAGAAGGATCATACTATGCCCTTCAAGCCATGAAAAATCAAGGAGATTAGAATCCTTGAATAAACGAATTTTATGAATTCAAATGGATGTAACGCGTTATTTTTGCGTTATGTCCATTAGAATTTATCTTTTTACGCTTCTCTTCTTATTGAGTTGGAGCAATACTCAAGCCGCATGGTTGAGAGGAACTGTCAAGGACATGAAAGGTGTCACCATTCCCGGCGTATGGGTGGGCATTGAAAGTAAAAATCAAAAAGCCATTACTGATGTCCATGGCCAATTTGAATTCAAATTGAGCAATGGCAAATATTCATTGCAATTTAGATGTATCGGATACAAAACGCTCACGCGGGAAATATTTATCCAAGGTATTGATCAAAGTATTGAATTTACACTTGAAGAAGAAGCAACAGAGCTAAGCAGCTTATTAATTTCTTCCGATCGCAGTGATTTTGCGAAGTACCTGATGGATAAGGCCAAAGAAAGATATCTACTCAACACGGTTGCCGACAGTGTTTTGGTTTTAAATGGTTATCAGAAAAGCAGTGTTCAGGGTCAACCCATGCAGCCGAAAGGTGAAGATGAAGAACAAGATTCATCCAAGGTTGAAGCTGAGCAAGAATTGGATATTGATGTCGACACCACTAAATGGGAAAAATGGTGGCGAAAAAAATGTCCTTGGATCTACAAACGCAAAGACAGAATCAACAATGAAAAGCTAAATAGCCCAGCCTACAAGTTTTTAAAAGATTCTATCCCTGTTTTTAAGCAACAACATTTGATGGAAAACTATGCAGAGCATCAGTTTCCAATAGGCAAAGACCATTATGAAGTTGTTGAGGCAGAAGAGAATTACAAGCCCTATCGTCCCTTTTATCCAGGAGGTCAAATTTCTATTGGGGGTAATATTGAATACGGTGAAAACTTCATTTACAATGATCGCGATACTTATTCAGATCCACATGTACTTGAAACGCATACGGGATTTGAAGAGTTTGATATCCTCAAGCACCACCTCCGGGTTGAAGGCGTGAGCTCAAAACTAATCATCTCACCTTTTTCAGACCTTGGCCATGCCACCTACGAATACAACATCAGCAGTTACGAGGAAAAAAAAGGTGGCAATGTGTATTGTATTCAAATTCAACCTCGATTTAAAAGAGAAGCACTCATTCAAGGTTCCATTTGGATTCAAGACTCCACTTTCAGAATTGAAAAAATAGAATACAGTTTTACTCCTCGAGCCTTAAACTTCTACGAAGAGTTCAATTTTGCGCAAGAGTTTGGCGACTGGAAAAACATACAATTTCCACAAAGTAGAATCGTCGACTACCAAATCAATGAAGGCAAAGACTCTATCCATGGCAATACCGTAATTTATTTTTCCTCTCCCCGATGGATGTTAAAGTCTGAAGAGAAGAACAACAAGGAAATGCAACATTACTTGGATAATTATGACACCAAAGACCAAGCTTATTGGAAATTAGTTCGTCCGATTCCTTTGGATTCGTTGGAAAATAAGTATGCACATTTCTGTGATTCCGTCCAAACCAAATACGCGAGCACACGATACTTGACGATCCGAGATTCATTGTACAACAAAGTCACCTTTTGGGATGTAACACTGAGTGGAGTTGGTATTCAAAATTCTTTCAAAAAAGAAAAATTCTTTTTCAATCCACTCTTGGCCAACTACGACTTCTTGGGTGTTGGCGGAATTCGTCCTAAACTCAACGGTTCATACAGCAAGGAATTTGAAAGTGGACGAACTTTATTCTTGGCGCCCAATCTGAGTTACGGTTTTCAGAACAATGATATTCGCGGGAGCATGAGGATTGGTATAGGTTACAATCCCAACAAATTCATGAGAACGGACATAACGATTCAAGACGATTATTCCGCATTAAATCGCATGCCTTCATTAGGAACAGTATTGGCGAGAAACAACTACATCCGATCTTCAGGAGGGGGAATTGATCACTCGATGCAGATTATCCCTGCACTTTTTGGACGGGTTTCCCTTTATTACAATACGCAGCGATCTATCAACGGAATCAAATTAGAGGATTGGACCAATCAGTTGTATGGTGAATACAACCAACCCGTAGCCTTTGATACCTATACCCGCCTTGACTTAAGATTGAGATTTGAGTATCGAATTGGCCAAAAATATTACTCCAAAAAAGGACGCATTTATTACTTACCCAACAAAAACCCCTATGTTATTTTGGAATACTTACAAGGTATCCCAGGGGTATTCAACTCAACAATCGACTACAAAAAAATCCGATTCAGTATTGAGCAAAACTTCAGTATTCCTGTGATTGGTGATGGATTCTGGAATTTTGAAACGGGTCAATTCTTGAGCAAAAAGAACATCAACCTTGGTGAGTTTTATTATTTCAGAGGTTCCGATATCGGTCTATTTTCCAATCCCAGTCAATCACTTCAATTGTTGGGGCCTCAGTTGAGCTCTCGCTCCAGCTATCTAAGAGGTAGCTATTTTCATCATTTTAATGGATTGATGACCAATAAAATTCCTTTAATCAATCGTCTAAAAATTACTGAAGCCGCAGGTACAGCCATGTTAGCTATTCCTGATCAAGGCATTTGGCACCAAGAATTGTACGTAGGAGCTGAGCGATTATTCAAAATTCAAAAGCAGCTATTTAGATTTGGCATATACGCCTGCACAGCGGATAACAACTTTTCCAAAGCAACTGTCCAATACAAATTTGGAATCGCGTACTTCAATACTTACAACAAGCGATTCAATTTTTAAAAGCAATAAAGTCCTTGAGCGCAATGTCATTCGGTCTTATATTGCGGCAAAGATTTGAATATGCTTAAACTTCGCCTGACTCTTGTGAGCTTCCTGCAATTTTTCATTTGGGGAAGTTGGTTGATTACGATTGGTGCTTTTTGGTTCAAGACCAAAGCGTGGGGTCCCGATCAATTTGGGGTTATCTTCTCTACCATGGGAATATCCGCGTTGTTTATGCCCGCCATTGCGGGAATTCTGTCCGATCGTTTTATCAATGCTGAGAAACTGTATGGCATATTGCACATTCTAGGAGGTATTGGTTTGTTCTTCGTTCCAGCCGCTCAAACTCCAGATGATATGTTCTGGCGAATATTAATCACCATGATTTTTTACATGCCCACCATCAGCATGTCCAACACTGTGATGTACGCGATATTGAGCAGACAAGAAGGTGTAGATGTCGTCAAAGTATTTCCGCCTATTCGTGTTTGGGGAACTGTTGGATTTATCGTAGCCCTTTGGATTGTCAGTTTAACCGGTCATGAGAAAGATGCTTTTCAATTTTACTTGGGTGGCGTTTCATCCTTGTTTCTAGGTGTTTATGCATTTACCCTTCCAGCCTGTCCCCCATTGGGAAAAGATTTAGAAAGAAAGAACTGGATCCAAGCTTTGGGATTAAATGCTTTCTCGATGTTCAAAGACTATCGTTATGCGGTTTTCTTTGTGTTTGCACTTTTACTCGGTGCAGCACTGCAATTGACCAATGCATACGGCGATGTGTTCCTTCACGACTTTGACTCCAATCCGTTGTACATGGATACCATCACAGTTAAGTATCCTGCAATTGTGTCTTCCTTGGCGCAGATTTCCGAGACCTTGTTCATCTTGGCCATTCCATTTTTCATGAAGCGATTCGGCATCAAGCAAGTCATGTTGTTGAGCATGGTTGCATGGGTATTGCGTTTTGGGCTATTTGCCTTTGGAAATCCCGGTGACGGATTGTGGATGATTTTGTTGTCTTGTATCATCTACGGAATGGCATTCGACTTTTTCAATATTTCTGGATCTTTGTTTATCGAGAAAAGTGTGGAGCCCAGTATACGTGCGAGCGCCCAAGGATTGTTCACTATGATGGTGAATGGTGTTGGAGCCGTTTTGGGTTCAAGAATCAGCGGATGGTTGATTGAGGAATATTTTACCCGATACGGAACCAATGCCGCAGGAGTTTCCATACCCCATTTGGATTGGCACGGCATCTGGCTCAGTTTTTCCGGATATGCCTTGGTGATAGCGGTACTGTTTGTATTCTTGTTCAAAGAAAAAAAGGTGGCATAAGCCACCTTTTTTTATTGATATAAATTTTACTTCTGAAAAACCACATCCGATTCAGGAACCCTGAATCTCTCCCCGTAGATTCCCTCAGGAATTCTTTTGCCGCAAGTGATGACCATATTCACTTCCGCTTTGCTCGGCAGGTTTAAAAAACGTTTCAAACGCACGCTATCAAATCCCTCTACTGGGCAGGTATCATGACCTTCAGCCACCATCGATAGCATAAATGTTTGTGCAGCCAGTGCAGCAGATTTGTGGACCACCACGCGAATATCGCTACCAGTTACTTCTCTAACCATTGGCTTCTTCCATCCCACGTAGGTTACATATATTTTTTTGATCAAACCTCTGAAACCCAAAAAATCATTGTTGTACAATTTGGGCACTAGGCTGCCGTAGTAGGCCAAAGCACTTTGACCTCTAAAACTAGGACGATCACCGTGCACACGCTTCACATTCTCTTGATTGGCATCGGCACGTTTGCGCCAAAGATCAGGACGCGCAACCACCACAATTGCTTCTTTTGCGGTTGCCGTCGTATTCTGTCCCATACAAATGGTAGATAGTTCAGCCAAATCCTCAGACTTTGAAACACGATAAAATTCCCACAACTGCATATTGCTGCTACTCGGAGCGAGCTGCGCACGCTTCAGGCTCTTGGTAACCGCCTCAGGATTATAATCTGACTCATGAAACTTGCGCACCGCACGGCGCGTGTTGACGATTGTTTCAAAGGATTCTGACAATGACATAAGTAAAATTTTGGACAGCGAAGGTAGATGGAAAATAGATGAACAAGATTAATGTAGATTAATAATTCAAGATGAAGTCAGGGCCTAGCACAGGAATCTTAGCACTCTTGAAATCCTTGATATTTCGGGTAACCAAGCCACTGATATTCTTAACGACATAGGCACATTCCAACTGAATAGCGTCTTCTACATCGCTTATACTTGATCGGAAAGCCTTTTTAAGCATCTCATCCTCCACTGCAATCACCTCACAGCAATCCATCAAAGCAGCCATAGCCTTACGCAGCTGTTTTTCATCGGTGTATTTCCGCAGAATATAATAAGTAGTGGCTATAGAGTGAGACGATAAATAAAGTTGAACACGGCCTTCATCTGCGGCCTGGAAAATGGACAATGCATGGTGCGAGAAAGGCTCACGACAAGCCAAATAATCCACCACGATATTGGTATCGATGAAAAACTTTTTCATGCGTGTTTGTTCTGAAAATATTCCCTAGCGGCCTTTTTCTCATCAAAATCTTTGGGCAGTTTAGCAATACCCAAATATTGAGACATTCCCTTTTTCACTGAAGATTCAGGATGATTTACGAGCTCCAATAAATAGCTTTCAATGAGAGAAGACAAACTCCTACCTGAAGCCTTGGCATATTCTTTTGCTCTATTGGCAACATCTTCATTGATGGATAAAGTTAGTTTATACATTTCAATACGTATTAATTCTTTGAATTTACGTATATAATTTTGATCTATAGATTTCATCTCGATTTTTTTTCAAAAATCCGTTTGATTTTCTATTACTACAAAAGTTGCATAACAGACATATAAAGAGCGAGACCGAGAAAGATGACCAATAGACCAGACCAAACTGGTTTACACTTCAATCGTACAAAACCACCCCGTCCAGACAGCGCTAGCGCTCGTCCGGACACCCCTCCTATCCACTTCGTGGCAGGAGGGGAAATTCCCATACAGCTTTGGTGCGACTTGATTTTTTGTTTCACTTTTTGATCAAGCAAAAAGTGAAGAATTGAAAAGAATGAGAATGTGTAAGAGAATGAAAATGATAAAAAAATCAAGAAATAAAAAAGGCGCTAAGAGCGCCTTTTCCTTTGTACCCCGGGCGGGACTTGAACCCGCACGGCCGCAATGGCCACAGGATTTTAAGTCCTGCGTGTCTACCGATTCCACCACCAGGGCATCCGTTGCGGTAGCAACAAAAAATCCCGATTCCTCGGGATTCATTTTGAGCGGGAAACGAGACTCGAACTCGCGACCCTAACCTTGGCAAGGTTATGCTCTACCAACTGAGCTATTCCCGCTTTTTATAAGAACGTTTGGGATGCAAAAATACACTCAAATTCTATTTGCGCAAGTGTTTTTTCAACTTTTTTTTCTTTCCCAAATTTCTCCTATGGTTTTCAATACTTTGGAACTTGCTCCTGATTGTTCTTTAATCAAATTCCTAGCTCTCTCTCCAATATCTTTCCTGATTTCATCATCCAAAATCAACCGCTCTAATTGATGCCTCAATTCTACTTGCGTGGACACTTGGATGCCTGAACGTTGACTCAGCAATAAACGGGCTTCAATAAATTTTTCTGCCTTTGGTCCCCAGATAACCGCACAACCATGTGATGCTGGTTCTAAAACATTGTGAATCCCCTTGCCCCATCCACCTCCTATCAATGCTATCTCTCCTAACTTATACAATCCGCCTAATTCACCCATGGTATTCAATATCAAAATGGGCCTAGATTGCATCTCGTTATCCGTTGCTCTTTGAGTTAAACCAGCAAATAATCTTTCAATACGTTGAATGTTATCCTCATCTATGTGGTGTGGCGCAACAACCCATTTGACATGTGGATACTTGCCTACCAATTCGCAGATCCCTTCTTCTTCTTCACGATAGGACGATCCTAAAACCACAACTAAACTATTTCCTTTCCACTCCTGATATCGAGCGGCTAAATTTGCCTTCTGTGCTATTTCCAAAACCCTATCGTATCGGGTGTCTCCACTAACTTCAACATCTTTCAATCCTAGTTCAGATAACAACTCCTTGGAGGATTCATCTTGAACGTGAAAAAAATGAATATTCCTTAAAATCGATATCCAAAAATTCTTCTGCCATCCAAAAAATCTCTGTGCTCTGTAAAAAACAGCGGAAAGCATGACAACGGGAATATCGCGCCTGCCTAATGCTTGCAGCATGTTCGGCCAAACTTCATACTTCACCAAAGCCAACATACTGGGACGAAGCTCCTCACACCACCTGTTCATACCCGACTTTGTATCCAAAGGCAAATAGGTGATCAAATCAGCTCCTGCATAATTCTTTCGAACTTCATATCCACTGGGTGAATAAAAAGTCAATACAATCTTGGCTTCCGGGTGTTGTACTTTAAACAACTCCATTACTGGCCTTCCTTGTTCAAACTCACCCAAAGATGCAACATGCATCCACAATACCTCATCGTTTGGATGCTCTTGTCTCCACCGTGTAACTTGAGACAGCGCCTTTCGTTGCCCCTCTGATATTGCCTTAGCTTTGGAATTGACGACGCCCACCACTGTCAATAAACTGTGGTAAATGCGCATTCCAACATCAAACAATCCGAGCATGAACATTTTAATTGATGTAAAACTGATCCGGCGCTCGTTGATAGAGATTGACAATCCATCCAACTTTCAATCCAACCAAACCGTCACTGCGCCTTTCAGTATCTCTTTGTTGAGTGTCGTAGTTGTATCCGCGAATACTTTTGGTTGATGCCTGTATAGCCTCTAGTCCAACCAGAAAATTGATTCGCCCATTGTTGCTCATATGGCTGTAACCAACAAATCCTCTTATGGCAGGCCCGCCAGTTAAACGATCATATCCTTTTAAATAATCACCTGACAAACCATTAACCTCATGACTCTGGTGCTCTATACGTATCTTATGCATCAAATATCCTGCACCGCCGTAAACCAGTAAACCGCAATTTTTATTGGGGCCGATAATCGGATACAAATGACCAAAATCTGCAAAGAAATTCCAACCCCGCTCTTGAATGAAAACGATAGCTGGCTGACCTTGGTTGTCTAAAATTTCGCCTTTGGGGGTGTATAAATTTTGAAGTAATCCGGGTTCGCTCACTCGATTCCCAAAAAGGTATTGCGCCTGCCCGCCCCAATATCGATATTTCTTATCCTTGATATGAAAGGCCAATCCTGCGCTACCTGTCAATCCAAATCGCTCTGCCATATCTCCTGTTGGCAAATGATAACCATAAGTGATACTGACATGCGGGTTATACAAGACACTATCCCTCACTTGAAACTGCGACCAACCTATTGTTGCGCGCAAACAAATAAAAGTCAATATCCAAAATCCATATTTCATTCTACCAACAATTTAAATCCGACACCATGGATGTTTACTATCGATATCGCGTTGTCTTCCGATAAGTATTTGCGCAATCTAGTAATAAAAACATCCATACTTCTTCCCACAAAATACGTATCATCGCCCCAAACCATATTGGCAAGCAACTCACGCTCTAAAACTTGACCCTGATGCTCTACCAACAATTTTAAAAGATCCGATTCTTTTTTAGTCAACTTCCTTTGTGTTGTTGGTCCTATTAAATTGTAGTTTTTAAAGTCAACTTGGTATTTACCTAAACTTAACTCAGTTTTCTGATCTTGTTTAAACTTTGAATTTCGTTTTAGAATAGCGCGGATTCGCAAAATCAACTCCTCGCTTGAAAAAGGCTTGGTAATATAATCATCCCCTCCTACCTGGAAACCCTTAACCTTATCTTGCGCCATTCCTTTGGCTGTAAGAAAAACGATAGGTACTTCTGTGTCTACTTTCCTGATATCCTCGGCCAAAGAAAAACCATCCTTTTTGGGCAACATCACATCTAACAAACAAAGATCATAACCCCCTTTATTAAAATAACTCAAGCCCTCTTTTCCATCACTAGCCAGATGGACAATAAAGCCTTCCTGTTTCAGGGTGTCTTGAATAACAAAACCTAAGTTTCTGTCATCCTCTACCAGCAAAATTTGAGCATTAGGGGTGGAACTCATTTATTTATCAATTAAATTATACCTTCTTGTTGGGCAATTGCAAGGTAAAAATAGAACCTCTTCCCTTTTCGCTTTTCACGTTAATTTTTCCCTTCTGAGCTTTCAACATCGTTTGTACATAATAAAGTCCCAAACCAAAACCTTTGACATTATGAATATCCCCAGTTGGAACACGATAAAATTTATCGAAAATCAACCGCTGTTGTCTTCGATTTATTCCAATTCCATTGTCTTCAATTTCCACGACAATGGAATCTTTCAAATTCTTCGTTCTAATTTTAATGTGAGGCGTATGCTCCGTGTATTTGATAGCATTATCAAGTAAATTGTAAACGATGTTGGACAGATGAACGGGATCTCCTGAGACAAGTGGATTTACAGCAGATAATTGAAGCTCAAGATCTCCCTCCATTTCTTCAAGACGTATCAATTGAGCTCTAGATGCTGTCTGAAGCAATTCATGCATATCCACCGTCTGCCAAACCAAATTCTTTTTTCGATTGGTTAGAGATGATAGCTGAAGGACTTTTTCAAGTTGCGCCTTCAATCGCCTTGACTCACTCTCGATTATCGAAACATAAGTCTGATGTCGCTCTCTATCCTCTAGTATTTTATCTGACTTCAGCGCCTCTGTGCTCAACTGAATTGTTGCGAGCGGTGTTTTCAACTCATGCGTCATGTTATTGACAAAATCATTGCGCACGGTAGACAATCTTTTTTCTCGAATCAATACACCAATGGTGTAGGCAAAAAACACAAAAATGACGAAGATGACCACTGAACTGTACATCCAGAAATCTATTCGTTTAAAAAGAAAAATATTTTTCTGTGGAAAATACAAGGAAAGGTAATGACCTTCAGATGGAAAAAGCTTTAAACCTCCTTTGGGCGTGGTTTTATCCTCTTGCACTCTCAGGTCTATCCATCCTTGAACCTCGTACTGGTTTGAGAAACAATCAAACACACCGTACTCTACTTCTTCCAAAACACCTTGTTGTTGCAATTCATCCTCAAGTAAAGTTTGCAACAAATAGGGAGAAGGAGTGTGATTAATTCCGATTAAGTAGGATCCGCGCCCCATAGACTTGGGAGGATCCAATACACTTTGATCATTCTCAATGAGATGAATTTTGTTGACGACATTAATCAATACCGAATTGACTTTTGTCGCAAAAACATCCTCCTGCAATTGATATGCTTGGGTAACCCAATAGACTTGTCCTGCAGTGATCAATCCCAAAGAGACCACTGCAAGAACAATTACTACTGCGATACTCCTTTTAATCATCACTCAATGCCTGCAGAAATAGTTGGTAAATCGCGACTAACCTTTTTAAATAAACCTTGTAAAACTTTACCTGGTCCTACCTCCACTACTTCTGAACAGCCGTCTGCAATCATATTTTCCATGATCTGGGTCCAACGAACAGGTGCCGTTAATTGCTCAATCAAATTTTTCTTAATCACTTCAGGATCTGTCTGTGGTTTAGCATTTACATTTTGGTAAACAGGACAAACAGGCACATTGATTGTCGTTTGAGCAATTGCAGACATCAACTCCTCTTGAGCAGGCATCATCAATGGACTGTGGAATGCTCCACCTACAGCCAATTTCAATGCACGCTTTGCTCCTGCCTCCGTCAACTTAGCACAAGCAGCATCGATGGCTTCATTGCTACCGGAAATTACCAGCTGTCCTGGGCAATTGTAATTGGCAGCAACTACCACTCCATCAATGGAAGCACAAATCTCTTCCACCTTTGCATCTTCCAAACCGAGAATCGCTGCCATCGTAGATGGATTGATTTCGCAAGCGCGCTGCATCGCTTGAGCACGAGCCGATACCAAACGAAGTCCGTCTTCGAAGCTCATTGCACCTGCAGCAACCAATGCTGAGAACTCGCCCAAGCTGTGTCCTGCAACCATGGAAGGTTTAAAATTCTCACCCAAACATTTTGCAAGCACTACGCTATGTAAAAAAATAGCCGGTTGTGTCACATTGGTTTGCTTCAACTCCTCATCTGTTCCATTGAACATAACGTCTGTAATGCGGAATCCCAAAATTTCATTGGCCTGATCCAACATTTGTTTACCTAATTCACTTTGCTCATAAAGGTCTTTGGCCATTCCAATAAATTGGGCGCCTTGACCTGGAAAAACATACGCTCTCATCTATTACTTTTTTTTAATTAATTTTTTATCCATTTAAGAGTTTCTCCTTCCGTTTGAAAGAAATAATTTCCCATCGCTAAATGCTCCACCTTGATTCCTTCACAATGGAGATAAATCCCTTTCATCATGCTTCTTCCCAACGCGTCAATGATCTGATAAGCCTGTCCGTCTTTGATGTTGGCAAATAGCTTATCAGAAGTTGGGTTTGGAAAAATTTGAAGTTGAGGGCTGCTCTGCAATTCCAGTGTTCCGGCTGTGGTTGCATCGTAAACCAACGTACTTGAAACAACGCCAACTGTAGTATTTATCTGCAACAACGGAACATTAATACCAGGAGTTAACCACTTGTACTCAATAGCCTCTGGACGTGCAAAGGGTAGATTTAATCCAAATTGATCTACAACTAAAATATCATTGGCATTGATTGTAGATTTCACTTTGATTACGGGATAATTGGTACCAAAATAATTCATGGTACCATAAGCCAATACTTGAGTGCGGCGTGTTTGCTCAGTTGTGTAGGAACCTAAAGTTGGAATTTGATAATTAAAATAAGAATTACCAGTTTCATCCAAACCATAGGTCAAAGGCAATGGATAGATAACATCTACAGGATCACCAGCAGCGCCAGTGGGCAGTCCGCTGATGGTTAAACCAAATCCAGTCAAAGCATATCGATCAGAACGATTTTGATAAAAGGCATATGCATCTTCCAAAGTAATTGGAATAGGTAAAGGCAATTGATCGAGCGGAAGTGCAGGCAAAGCTGTCACAGTGTGGTATGAACTAAAATGTTCTTGATCAAATGGTGACCCAAAGAAAAACTGATATGCTACAGGGGCTCCTGACATTGCCATACAATCTGTTGTAGTTGAAGAACCCAACAATGTAACGTTGGTGCTACCCACATTCCACGTTAAATTGGCACCCGCCTCTTCCAAATCCCAATTGCCTGTCCAAGTGGCATTCTCTTGATATAAGACATCACCAGATTGTGGGAGATCAGCAGAAACAATTTGAATCTGTGCAAATGAAAGTTGTCCTAAAAACAACATACAAACGGTAGCGATTTTTTTCATTTTGTTTTTTTTTCGAATTTAAACAATCGTGAATAACTTGTGGGGAATTATTTGAGATTTCGAAATTTTCAAGGTTCTCACTGCTTAGTTTCGTAAACACCAAAACAAAGCTATAAAGAGTATGATCGATCGCTACGATTTTGTTATTTTAGACATCATTCAGAACTTTAAAAAGAACAACCGCAATCAGTTGATTAAGTTGTCTCAACTAGAAGCCAACTTTTGGGTTAAAATTGAGCGTGACCTTGCACATCAAAATCAAAGCGCCCACCTGGGTGAGCGCATTTCTAAACTTTATTTGGAAGGCTTTATTTTAAACAAACCGAGCCAAGGTTACACCTTAACTAGAAAAGGAAAGGAATTGCTCCAAAACCAAAACGTGGTATTGGATTAATTTCCTACGTTTTTATCTAACCAACATTCTTTGACGCAAATCCGCCATCTTGATGGCAACCATAGCTGCTTCTGAACCTTTGTTTCCCAATTTACCCCCGCTGCGATCTTTGGACTGCTGAATATTGTCATCGGTCAACACACCAAAGACAACAGGCAAACCATATTGTAATCCCACTTGCATGATACCTTGCGCTGTGGCCTGGGATACAAAATCAAAATGCGGAGTCTCTCCTTTGATGATTGAGCCTAGGGTAATCACTGCGTCTGGATTCAGTGTTTCAATCATCAATTGCGCACCATGCGCCAGCTCAAAACTTCCTGGAACATACTCAACGGTGATATTCTTCTTCTTCACTCCTGCCTTTTTCAATACCGCCAATGCTCCTTTTAAAAGATTACCTGTGATCTCTGAATTCCATTCGGACACAACGATACCAAAAGACAAATGCCCTACTTCGGGCATTTGACTCCACTCAATGTGGGATAAATTTTTTGTAGCCATTATTTAGACTGTGCTTGAACGAAGGCCAACATTTTAGCAGCCTCGCTATACTCTTGCGTTCTTTTGAAATTATCTACAACATCTTGCAACAACGCAACCGCTTTCTCATTGTCTTTTCTTTCCAATTGAACACGTGCTGCCTTCATCAAATAAACAGGAGCCAATGCCTCTTTGGCATCTGATGCCATTGCCTTCTTGGCAGCCTTCTCCAACCAATTGGCAGCTTCGTCCAATTGACCCAATTCAACATACATATCACCTACGTTACCAATCGCTTGGACACCTACAGTGTTATCGTTGAAATCAACTTCCTTGAACAAATCCAAAGCACCTTGAAAATCACCCGTGTTTCTTTTTGCGCATGCCGCATAGTAAGTAGCCTTCTCAGCTGCTGGAGTTCCGCTGTAGGATTCCATGATAGAAAGAGCTCCTTCGCTTTGACCATCTCCATCTAGTACCCACTTCATGCTGTCCATTTCAGCCCATTGCTCTACACGCCATAAGGCTTGCTCAGCAGATGCCTTACGAGGATTAGCATACAAGAATGTGTAGGCCACATAACCTACTACCGCTACACCTACAACGCTCAAAGCGATGGTGATGTTTTTCTTATTGTTCGCATAAAATCCAGTCAAGGATTTTGCCGTTGGTAAATTTTCTGACATGATTCAAAATTTCGAGCGCCGAAAATAAGACATTTTATCGAATCTTTGCAAAATATGTCAGCAGCACATCAAAAACAATGGGAAGGTATACGCTTGTATCAATTCAAGAAACATGCGGAAATGGAGATTACCATTGGAAAATCTTTCAATTGTTGGCTGGGGCAAAATGGCAGCGGTAAAACAAATGCACTAGACGCCTTGTATTACTTGTGCATGACCAAGAGTTATTTTCATCATACTGATCAATTCACCATCACTCAGGGGTTTGATGAATGTAGTATAAAAGGTTGGGGCAATGGACAGGATCTGTCTTTCGAAATTCTTTTAACCCTAAGAAAACCAGGAAAAAAGAATATAGAAATCAACGGCAAAGCCATTGAGAAATTATCACAGCACATCGGATGGCAGCCTGTAGTGGTCATTGCACCACAGGATAGTACGCTAATCACTGAAGGTTCAGAAGAAAGAAGGCGATGGTGGGATGCTGCTATCAGTCAAACGCAACCAGGATACATTCAACATTTGATGCAATACAATCATCTCTTGTTGCAACGCAATGCCTATTTAAAAAATTTAAATGGTCGTCCTGTAGACCCTGAATCCCTCTCCTTGTACAACGACATGATGTCGCCGATTTCTATTGAAATTGGCATCGCTCGAAAAAAATTTCTTGAACAATTTCTTCCCTTGTTTCAAACCATCTCAAAACATATCACACAAAGCAATGATTGGGTTGACCTTCAATGGACCTCGGATATCTATGACGCCAATCCCACAAGTATTTGGATGGAACGTATGGAACGGGATAGGCAAGCTGAGCGGACAACAGCTGGCATTCATCGCGATGATTTAGAGTTTCTATTGAATGATATGCCTATCAAAAAAATGGGCTCTCAAGGGCAACAGAAATCTTATTTAATCGCATTAAAATTGGCTCAAATGGTGATTACACAGAACATCACACAATCAAACGTGATGCTGCTTTTGGATGACATTCATGACAAATTGGATGGCCACCGATTGAACCAACTTTTTTTGTGGCTGAGAGAGAACATGCAGGGTCAGGTATTTATAACTGATACTGATTTGAAACGAATTCCAGAAATGTTAAGAGACATGTCTGTTGAACTTCATTGCCATATATTTGAGTCATGAGGGACTACAACAATCAACCCATCGGCGCTGTTATCAAAGAATGGCTCAACAAAAAAGGTTGGGATAAAAAAATGAAGCAGCTAGATGCTGTTGATGCATACCATGAAATTGTAGGTCCCTTTATCGCCAAACACACCACACGCGCAGAAATGCGTGGCAAGACCCTTTCGTTACAAATTGATAGTGGCGTAATTAAACAGGAGATTTCCTCGAATCGAGAATTTTTGTTGCAACAAATCAATGAGAAAATGGGTCTTACAGCTATTGATAAAATTGAGGTTTGGTAAATCATTTGTGATCATGAAAAAATATTTAAGCAATCACCCTAAAAAAGTTTTAACCCTTTTGATGATCATCTGTGTGGCTTGTTTTTCATTGGCTTGGCAAGTTCAGCGGCACAAGGGAAAATATCACTCAGAAGCAGAAATGGTGAAAATGCTAGATGGCAATCTTCCCATATTTGACAATGGCGTTTTTGTTGGCTCTGGAAGATGTGCCGGGTGTCACGGTGTTGATCCCGTAGGATTTGCCAATATCACCGCTGAAGGCGAATTGGTTAATCCCGCAGAAAATTGGCGAGGAACCATGATGGCCAATTCCGCCAAAGATCCATTTTGGAGAGCCAAGCTTTCCCATGAAATGTTGGTTAACCCCACACACGCGCAAGAGCTAGTAGACAAGTGTACCTCTTGTCACGCGCCTATTGGCAAGTACACCAACAGCATCAATGGCAATCCCCATTATGACATTACCCAATTGCCAACAGATTCTATGGCCCGAGACGGAGTTAATTGCAGTGCTTGCCATCAGCAACGCATGGATAATTTGGGCCAACATTTCAGTGGTGAATTGTTCTACCATACCGACACGATCTGGGGACCTTATGTGAGTGAAGAAATGGACTTCCCTATTTTCTATCAAGCCATGCAAAGCTTTGTTGGTTATACCCCAGTAGGAAGTCACAAGTTCACCAAATCCGAAGCTTGCGCGGGTTGTCATACATTATCAACCCATGTTGCTGATCTTGGCGGCAATTGGACAGGTTCAACTTTCATTGAGCAAGCCACTTATCATGAGTGGTTGAATTCATCCTACAAAACAAGCAATGACCCAGCAGTGCACAAGGAATGTCAGGATTGTCACATGCCCAAATTGCAAGAGCCCATTGTCATTGCGTCGGGATATTCCTTCCTACCTGGAAGACAGCCATATGGGCAGCATTGGTTTGTTGGTGGAAATTATTATATGTTGCAACTTTTAAGAGACAACATCGATGCATTGGATCTGACAGCAAATGCAACCCACTTCAATACTGTTTTGGCGCGAACAGAGCAACAGCTCATGAATGAAACAGCCCAAATGCAGATCATTCAAGGCAATATCGATTCCGACACTGTTCGTTTCGAATTGCACATCAAAAATTTAGCCGGCCATAAATTCCCTAGTGGTTATCCTTCAAGAAGAGCTTTCATTGAATTTGTTGTCACGGACAACAGCGGAAACGAAGTATTTAGAAGCGGAGGCGTCAACCAAGAATACCGAGTTATCGGAGAAAACACTACCTATGAGCCCCACTACAACATCATCAATAGTCCAGAGCAAGTTCAGATTTATGAGATGGTGATGGCCGATGTCAATGGAAACAAAACAACAGTTTTGGAAAGAGCCGCTGACTACTTAAAAGACAACCGTTTGGTTCCACTTGGATTCTCCAGCAATCCAGGCGGATTGTATGACACCACCCGCGTTGTTGGTATCAATGGTGATCCCGATTTCAATTTCGAAAACAATACAGAAGGAAGTGGCACTGACATCGTGCACTTTCATTTGCCCATTGGGTCTTGGAATGGCGATTTTCATGTCACTGCACGTTTGCTGTATCAAACCACTCCCCCACATTACATGGATGAGATGTTTGCTTATGACTCACCGGAGATCAACACTTTCCGTACCATGTTCAATAACCTGCCTGCAAGTCCATTTGAAGTGGCTTTGGTGGAAACCAATTTCAGCCACGTGGGTGTAAACGAAATCAAAGCACGACCAAGCATATACCCCAATCCCACTTTGAATGGTTGGGTGTATTTAAACAATCCAAACAGCTTGGTCACTGAAGTTGATGTATACAGCAATTCGGGACAATGGCTTTTCAAGAAGTACATTACCCAAACCCAAGCCTCAATTGAGTTGCCCGAAACAAAGGGTACTTATTTGTTGGTTCTTAACGGATATACAGAGAGACGCATAATGAAAGTGGTTCGCAATTAAAGCAAACCAACCTTTTTTACTTATTATCTTAGCGCCCGTATGCAAAAAATATTGATTGCCAACCGAGGAGAGATTGCTTTGCGCATCATGCGCTCGGCTAAAGAAA
>JACCDM010014165.1_pt1 | contig 28424 bp, 16 predicted proteins | sample 7445851 | NCBI WGS metagenome assembly JACCDM01 (sample SAMN15323438, study PRJNA562643) | freshwater metagenome | isolation source: river surface water | place: USA:Blue River Watershed | collected 2017-08-16
CCTACAATTATTAATTATAATCCTGTTACTGTTAAAATTGATACGAAACATAAAAATTTATTTGACGATTATTCAAATGTTTACGAATTGTATAAGAGTTTTATTTTAACATATCCAGTTATTTTACTTCTGTCTCTCATTTTATTTATAATAATAATATTTTTATATTATAAAAATGCTATATATTGGTTTATATCTTTTCTAAATTTTTTGTATATATTTGTTATTGGTATTTTGTATGGATTTATAGTATTTATTGCCTGTAATGCTTATATTATAAAATTAATAGTTTTAATTATTTCATCAATATATGAAGGATTTAATTTTATATATTCAGGGATAATGGGTATATTTAACGCACCAATTATAGGGTCAATTATAAAATTCGTTTTATTTTTAGTTCTTATAGGTTTCTTGATGAATAATAATTTAGATTTTATATACGGAATATTAATGTATATTATTAATACAATAGTATATATTATATTTGGTATTATATCAATAGTATTTTACATTATATACGAATGTATAAAGCTAAATCCGTCAATACTATTTCCTACATTGATAGTTATGTCAATTATGTATGCATATTATAAAATTTGGTTCAATTTTGATATTAATACATTACATAAAGAAGCTAAGAAAAATGCTAAGATTATAAACGAACATTCTAATAGCACAACAATATTTAAATCCGGGGTATTAAAATCTGGCGTTGGCTCTACTATATCAATGGCAAGACTTGAATTGTATAATTATAGCTATTTTAAAGACTTATATGATAAAGCATATGATAACTATGTAGAAAAAATAGAAGAAATAGAAAAATATAATAAAAATTTAATTGAAAAACCTTCAGGAGCAGCCGAAGAAACCAAAGAAGCCGAAGAAACCAAAGAAGCCGAGATAGCTAAATTAGCTAATAAAAATAAAGATTTTAATGAAAAAGTTGCAGATGCTAATATAGCAAGATCAGAGAGAAGAGAAGTTGAAGAAGAGTTGAGGAAATATAATAAGGATAAAGATAAAGATCTTAAAGATGCTAATATGGAAATATTTAAACATAAATTAGACAGTAAAGAAATAGAAAATATTAAGCAAAATAAAAGAGAAATATTAAGCGGTAAAGACGATTTACAACAAAAAATAAGAGAATTAAAAACAAGTGAAAATAAAGCAAGAGCCAATATAAGAGAATTAAAAACAAGTGAAAATAAAGCAAAGGCCAATATAATACCTTTTATAGATGAAGATGTGCGAAAAAGTATTAATAGCGCAAAGGAATCAGTAGGCGCTGTATTTAAAGCAATACCAAGTGTAGATAAAATAAAGAAAGAAGGATTTATGAATATGGGCGTAGATAAAGTAAAAGGTTTGTTTGATAAAGTAAAAATTGATCCAAAAGCTTTATTAAAAATCTAAAGCCTAAAGTCTAATTTTAGGGATTGAGGATATAATTTTTATAGCATTCTATGTATTTCTCCATAGCCTCTTCTTTTTTCATTCCCTTGATACTATTCCAAGCTTCCCATTTGGCACAAGCAGTTACATTGACAAACCACGGTTTATCAATATTACAATCGCCTGTTTTTGCCTGTTTATAATATTTGTAAAACTCCAGTTTAATTGTGTCAGACAAACCCATAATTTCCAAATCTATATCATTGAGCTTGCTTAAAACATCATTGAATTCTTTTTCCATATTATATATTAATGTCTATATACAATTATATAAATATATTTCTTATATTATTTTTATTTAAGAATATAGCGTATATATTATAATGACAATGATTATTAACGAATATATTGAATATACGAATAAATATAAAGAGCAATATGGTGATAAAACTATTGTTCTTATACAAGTCGGTTCATTCTATGAAATGTATACAATATATGAAAATAATAACAATGATAATAATGATATATATAAGGTGGCAGATATATGCGGTTTAATAACTACAAAAAAGAACAAAAATATTGCCGAAATATCATTGAACAATCCTGTTATGGCCGGGTTCCCTCTTCATTCTCTTAATAAATTCACGCAAATATTGCTAAATAATAATTACACTATTGTAATTATTCAACAGGAACAGCATATGACAAGTGATAATAAAAATAGGGTGCGTACAGTTGCTGAGATATTATCGCCGGGTTCAAATATAAATATAACAGATAAGCGGAGTAATTATATGATGGTTATAATGTACGAAATAATAAACGGATATATTATTGCTGGAATATCGGGAATCGATTTATCAACGGGAAAGACCTTCATATATGAAGTGGGTTCTACAAAGGATGACCCTGAGCTCGCAAATGACGAAGTGTTCAGGATGATAAGCACATATAATCCAATTGAATTAATTATATTAGGTGATAAAATTGATGAGGATGGACGGAGGAAGATATTGAAAAATCTTAATATTAATAATATATTGGTACATTATAAATGGGGGGAATGTAAATATATAGAGTTTTTTAAAAGTATAATAAATCAGGCGCAAATATTGGAGAAGGCATTCTTTATGAAGAAGGGTTTGATTTCTATAATCGAATTGTTAAATATGGAGAGGCTCACAATATCGCGTGAAGGATTCTGTTGTCTATTACAATTTGCCCACGAACACAACGCCGACATTATAAAAGAGCTACAAGTTCCAGAAATTTTCGAGAATAATAATAATATGACGATAGAGTTTAACTCGGCGGTTCAATTAAATATTCTTGGGTTATATCAAAACGATAAGCCTCTCATAGACGTATTAAATAGATGTGCTACTGCTTTTGGTTCGCGATATTTTAAAGAGAAATTGCTGGCACCAATGATAAACATTAAAAAAATCAATCAGTCTTACGATGATATTGAGAAATTGTTGAATAACAACAGCTATATAAAGGTTCGCAAATATCTTGCGAATATAGGAGATTTAGAGAGATTCAAGAGAAAACTGCTTTTAAATAAGATAGCTCCGCAGGATTGGGTAAGCTTCAATGAATCAATGGAGTCCTGTATAGGCATCTATAATATCCTTAATGATTATGAAGACTGTGTGAAAAACGACAAAGAGACTATTATATCAATTGTAAATACTATAATCAATTCTTATAAAGATATTCTGGATTTGGATAATGCTTCTAAATATAATTTAGTTGATAAAAATAATTGGGGAAATATATTTAAGGAAGGAGTCTATGAAGATATAGATAATAATGTAAAAGAAAGCAAGAAAGCATATAGAGATATAGAGATTTTATCGGAAGAAATAACCAGTATTGGCATCAATGATAATACACTATGTAAGGTAGATTATAATGACAAGGAACAAGAATATTATATTTTAATAACTAAGAAAAGATACGAGATGGCTTTAAAAAATAACAATAATATTATTAACAGATACAATAAAAAACCGTTATCTTCTTCGTCTTCAAATTATAAATTGACAAACAAAGAAACTGAAAAGCTATCAAAAAATATTAGCAAATGTAATGAAGAAATTGCTATATATGTATTGAATTATTATAATGAGTTTGTTAAAAAATTTATAGAAATAAATAATAAAAACATTGATATTCTCATTAAATATCTCGTGCGTACAGATATTGCGGCAAATAATGCTAAAAATGCCTTTGATTATCGATACAAAAGACCAAAGATATCATTAGATTATTCTGAAGACGCAAGCGACGCAAGCGACGCAAGCGACGCAAGCGACGCAAACTACGCAAGCGACGCAAGCGACGACACAAGAGACACAGAAGATGAGAGAGAATCGTCATTTATTAATATTAAAAATATGAGGCATCCGTTGATTGAGAGATTACACGATGAACTTGAGTATGTGGGGAATGATGTTAGAATAAATAAAGATGGTATATTGTTGTATGGAATAAATGCTTCGGGAAAATCTTCATTTATGAAGGCGGTTGGTTTAAATATTATTATGGCTCAAGCTGGTATGTTTGTAGCAGCCGAAAAAATGGTATATTATCCGTATAAGAGAATATTTACAAGGATTTCGGGAATGGATAATATATATAAAGGGATGTCAAGCTTCACGGTAGAAATGACAGAATTACGGAATATATTGCAGAGATGTAATAAATATAGCTTAGTTATTGGGGATGAGATATGTTGTGGGACTGAATCAATATCAGGGATTGCTATTGTATCTGCAGGAATAGATATGCTTATAAATAAAGGTGCTTCTTTTATATTTGCGACACATCTTCACGAACTAACAAAAATGTCTTGTATTAAAGAACATATAAATAATACTAAATTGTTTGTCAAGCATATTAAAATAGATATTGGCAAGAATAATGAAATTATATATAATCGAAAAATACAAGATGGACAGGGATCTAATATGTATGGTTTAGAAGTATGTAAATCGCTGGATATGCCCTTAGATTTTCTAAAAAAAGCTGAAATGTTTAGAAAAGAATTTACAAAAATAGATAAGGAACTAATTAAAAACAAGAAATCTAATTATAATAGTAAGAAGAAGGTTGATATTTGCGAAATATGTCAGGGTATTGCTGTAGAAACGCATCACATTAAATATCAGGAGGAAGCAGATGATAACGGATTCATAGGTTCATATCATAAAAATGCCATACATAATCTCGCATCACTATGTAAAGAATGCCATAATAAAGAACATAAGGGAATTATAAAAATCAATGGATATAAAAAGACATCTAAAGGTATTATATTAGACTATGATATCTTATAAAGCCTCTCAATAGCCTCTCAATATTTATTAAAAATGCTTAGATTGATATAGAATAATAGAGCATTTCTTGAGACACTAGAAAATCTTTATTTTTTCAATTTTAAATTTGAGTACATCTCTTGATTTATTTTGTAATTTCTAAAAAACTTTTGAAATTTTTGAAAAAACAGAAAGATGTACTCAAATTTTATTTTTCAACTTTTATAAAAATCTGGTTTCTTTTTAAGTTATCATAATGATAATATAAATATATTATAAAGTCTCTTAATAGCCGTCAATAGCCCCTCAATAGCCTGCGTTGGCAGTTTCCCCATTCCATCCCCAAAAATATATATATAGATAAATTAATATAATAATATAATTATGAAAGTTATTAAAAGAAGTGGTGAATATGAAGATGTAAGCTTTGACAAGGTGCTTATGCGTCTTAAAAATTTATCAGGAGAGCTAAATATTAATGTATCAGAAATAGCACAAAAAGTATGTTCTCGTATTTTTGATGGTGTTAAAACAAGCGAATTAGATGAAATGGCGGCATATTTGTGCGGTAGTATGTCTTTGGATAATCCAGAATACAATATACTTGCCTCTCGCATTATTATATCAAATCATCATAAAAATACATCTCCTTCATTTTCTGAAACAGTTCAAGTTCTTTATAATAATAAAGATATTCATAATAATGATGCTCCTCTTGTATCAGAAGAGTTATATGAAATTGTATGTAAAAATAAGGAGAAACTCAATACCTATATTGATTATCAGAGAGATTTTACATTTGATTATTTTGGATTTAAAACTTTGGAACGTGCTTATTTAACCCGTGTTAATAAGAAGGTTATTGAGAGACCACAGCATATGTGGATGCGAGTTGCTATTGGAATACACGGAAATGATATAAAAGAAGTTCTTAATACATATGATCTTATGAGTAAAAAATATTTCACACACGCGACACCAACATTGTTTAATTCTGGAACAAGAAGACCGCAATTGAGTAGCTGTTTCCTTTGCTCTGTAAATGATGATAGCGTAGCTGGTATTTATGACTCGCTAAAAGAGATGGCGCTGATTTCTAAATATGCTGGAGGAATTGGAATTCATATTCATCAGGTTCGCGGTAAAGGTAGCTATATCAGGGGAACGAATGGAACTTCTAATGGAATCATACCTATGTTGCGAGTATTTAATAATACGGCAAGATATATTGACCAAGCAGGGAAGAGACTGGGAAGTATCGCTGTTTATCTTGAAACATGGCATTGTGATATAGAGGCTTTTCTTGAATTGAAGAAAAATCACGGAAGTGAGGAAGAAAGATGTAGGGATTTATTTATGGCATTATGGGTGTCTGATTTATTTATGGAAAGAGTTAAAGGTAATAAAATGTGGTCTTTGATGTGTCCTGATAAATGCCCGGGACTAAGCGATGTATATGGAGATGATTTTGTTAAACTTTATGAACAATATGAGAAAGAGGGTAGATATAATAAACAGATTAATGCTCAAGACCTCTGGTTTAAAATATTAGAATCTCAAATTGAACAAGGAGTTCCCTACATCCTTTATAAGGACGCGGCAAACAAAAAGAGCAATCAAAAGAATCTTGGAACTATCAAATCAAGCAATCTATGTGCTGAGGTTTTAATTTATTCGTCTCCTGAGGAAACGGGGGTTTGCAATTTGGCATCTATTTGCCTCCCCACATATATTGAGAATGGTGTATTTAATTATGAAAAACTTCATGATGTTGTCAAAGTAATTACTAAAAATCTCAATAAAGTTATAGATAAGAACTTTTATCCTATTGAAAAGGGTCGCATTTCTAATCTTAAAAACAGGCCTATTGGAATTGGCGTTCAGGGATTGGCTGATGTATTTATGATGCTCAAGCATCCTTTTGAATCAAAAGAGGCTGCTGATATTAATAAAGATATTTTTGAGACTATCTATCATGCAGCGGTTGAAGCTTCTATGGAATTGTCAAAAAAACGATATCATACTATTAATAAAATAGCATCTGGTGAATCTGAAGAAAATATGAGTGATTATGTTAATGAATTTGAAATTAAAAATATTAAAAATAAATATTGTGGGGCATATAGTACATTTGAGGGCAGTCCTATATCTCAAGGACTATTTCAATTTGATTTGTGGAATGAAAAGCCCAGTGATAGATATGACTGGGAAAGCCTGAGGACTGAAATAATGAATTACGGAGTTCGCAATAGCCTTTTGATATCTCCTATGCCAACGGCATCTACATCACAAATTATGGGATTTAATGAAAGTTTTGAGCCTATTACCAATAATATATTTCAAAGAAAAACTCTTAGTGGCGAGTTTATTGTGATAAATAAGTATTTGATTAAAGATTTGATAGATAAAGGATTATGGAATAAAGAAATGCGTGATACTATTATTTTGCACGAGGGAAGCATACAGAATATTCCAAATATTGATGTAGCAATGAAAGAGTTGTATAAAACTTCGTGGGAAATTAAACAACGTGTTATTATTGATATGTCGGCAGACAGAGGAAGATATATTTGCCAGACGCAAAGCCTCAATATATTTATAGAAGAACCTGATTTCCAGAAATTATCTTCTATGCATTTTTATGGACATTCTAAAGGGCTTAAGACAGGTTCTTATTATCTGCGAACAAAACCTAAGGCAAAGACGCAACAATTCACGATTGACCCTGAATTTGCTAAAAAAAGATTAAGATGTGCCGAAGATAATGGAGATAGCTGTGTTCTATGCTCATCGTAACTATTATTTCTTAGTTTTTGGTTTTGCTGTGGTAGTTTTAGGTTTTGCCGTGGTAGTTTTGGGCGTTTTTGGTTTTGCAGTGGTAGTTTTAGGTTTTGCCGTGGTAGTTTTAGGTTTTGCCGTGGTAGTTTTGGGCGTTTTAGGTTTTGCAGTGGTAGTTTTAGGTTTTGCCGTGGTAGTTTTGGGCGTTTTAGGTTTTGCTGTGGGCGTTTTAGGTTTTGCTGTGGTAGTTTTAGGTTTTGCCGTGGTAGTTTTAGGTTTTGCAGTGGTAGTTTTAGGTTTTGCCGTGGTAGTTTTAGGAGTTTTTGATACAGAGGCTTCCCTTTTTATTATTGAGGTTTTCTCTTTGTGTTTTTGCTTTGCTCTTTCTTTTTCTATTTTAATTTTAGTTTTAATATCTTCAATTAGTTTAATTTGCTTGATAATTTTATCTTTATTCTTGATTTTATCTTGCTTTAATATCTTTATCTTATCTTTAATCTTATTTATTTTAAGTTCTTTGTTATTAACTAATGTGTTTTTGCCGTCCTTACTATTGCTTTTTTCAACTACTTTATTATATTTCATAATCTTCATCCCCCCTCTTCTTGCTGCTCCACTTGGTGGAAGAGCTTCAATATATTTCATGTATTTATCCCCTATATCTTTTAAAAGTTTGCCTATAGCCGATATTTGTTCCGGAGTCAAATTCAAATCGTTAATAAAGTTTAATACACGTGGTTTGGCAGACTCGCCAGGATCATTGATACTCATTTGTGTTTCAAAATAAGTTCCCATAGATTTTAATGCAATTCTAATAAATTTATTAGGTGCATCTGCAGAGGCTAAACTATCTTCTGCTGCTTTATGTCCTATATACAAATGCGAATACTGTTTATTACCTGTTGTGATTAAATTATCAGGTAAAGTAAAATGCAAACCTCTAATTATAGGCGAACCGTCCGCTGATTTTTTAGTAAATAGACTAATGTGTACACATTCTTCTTTGTTCCTCAATGAGTTATTATACACATCATACATGTTAATTTCAAGAATAAATTTATCAGGAGTCCCTGTGTTTTTTTGAATTTGTAAACATTTATTAATATCGAATCTGCCTGACAATAAAATCCTATTTAATTCAGCTATCTTACTACTATTAAAAAATTCTCTTAAATTTTGTTGACAGTCTAAATAGAGGCCCTCAATTATATCTAGACAATCTGGATCAAGTTTATTATCATTGCGACTAGTAACTGAATCATTAGCTAAGGGCAGAGACTGTAGAGACGGTAAAGACTGTTGAGACTGTAGAGACTGTAGAGACTGTTGAGACTGTAGAGACTGTTGCGAAGAACACCGTGTTAGTTTATCTACAAGAGACACATCGTCTTTTTTTATTGAAATATCTATATCATCTTCTGTTATATCTTCATCGATTTTTTCTCCATTTACAAAAGACCTTATATAGTTTTCTTGTGATTCTTGTTGAGACTGTGAATCATTTTTGCTGCTTCTGCTGCTTCTGTTTATGCTTCTGCTTCTGCTTCTGCTTCTGTTTATGCTTCTGTTTATGCTTCTGTTTATGCTTCTGCTTCTGCTGCTTCTGTTTATGCTTCTGCTTCTGCTTCTGCTTCTGCTGCTTCTGCTGCTTCTGTTTCTGCTTCTGCTTCTGCTTCTGCTTCTGCTTCTGCTTCTTCTGCTGCTTTTAATACTTAGATGCATCTTATCGGGTATATTTCTAATAATACAGGATAATTTATTATATAAATATATATTATTATAATAGTATATAGTATGTCAAATAATGAACCTTTATTGATACCTTCAAATAGATTGACTATTTTTCCTATCGTACATTATGATATGTGGGAAATGTATAAAAAATCTGTTAGTGTCTTTTGGACACCTGAGGAATTGGATTTATCAAAGGACTTAGATGATTTTAATAAGCTTAATAAAAATGAGAAGTTTTTTATTAAGCAAATATTGGCATTTTTCAGTTCTAGTGATACAATTGTAAATATCAATTTGGGTGAAAGATTTTTAAATGATGTACAGATACTAGAAGCTAAGTTCTTCTATGGTTTTCAAATGGCAATTGAGAATATTCATTCGGAAACATACTCTCTTTTAATAGATACCTATTTTAAAGAAGCTAATGACAAAGCAGAGGCACTTAATGCTATTAATTATATGCCCTGTATTAAAAAGAAAGCCGACTGGTGCTTCAAATGGATTAATGACGAATCCGCGCCATTCTCACAAAGGTTATTAGCATTTGCCCTTGTTGAAGGAGTATTTTTTAGCGGTGCTTTCTGTAGTATTTTCTGGCTCAAAGAACGCGGTTTAATGCCTGGTCTCTCATTCTCTAACGAACTTATTAGCAGAGACGAGGGAATGCATGTAGAGTTTGCAGTTCTTTTGTATTCAAAGATAGTTGATAGGTTGCCACAAGAAACCGTTCATCAAATTGTTAAAGAAGCTGTTGAAGTAGAAAAGAACTTTATTATTGAAAGTATTCCTTGTTCTATGCTTGGAATGAATGCGAATTTAATGTCTATATATATTGAATTTGTAGCAGACAGATTACTGACTCAATTAAATTATGAAAAAATATGGAATTCAAATAATCCCTTTCCTTTTATGGATAGAATATCAATTGAAAGCAAATCCAATTTCTTTGAAAGCCGTGTTTCACAATATAGCAAGGCAAATGTTGGAGGAAAACAGGAACACTCTAAATTACGCACATTTTCTCTTGAAGCTGATTTTTAGACTTTCGCTACTTCGCTATTTTGTAATTACTTAAAGAACTTATATACTTATTTTATATAATAATGGATACAATAGGAAACAAATTTGGAAACATTTTCGTTGAAATTAAAAAACAAATCAATTACATTATAAATGATAACGATTTTGTATATTCAAGCAATTATATTAATTGTATGAATGAAGTTATGATAGTCCTCAGAAAGGCCTTATTTAAATTACAGGATATATATTATAAATATATATTATATCCTAAATTAAAAAAAATCTAATTTTTATTACACAAAAATGTTATTATTATGTGTATCCTGCAGCAAAGGCCAAAAAGGCCAAAGGATTATTGAGATATATCTTGTTGTGATAGGCATAATTTTATTTCCCCAAGTGATGCAATTGTATATCTAAGAATAATTGGATAGTTATTTTTAAGATATAGCTCGACATTATTTGAAAGATTGGTACATTTTGTAAATATTGATAGGTATTTAAGGCTGAAAATACCCTGTATTATCTCCTGTTCTTCGTCGGTGCTATTCTTCTTTATAGTGATTGATTGCGATTTTTCGGAGCCTAATATAGTCTCTTGGTCGCAAAAATCTCCTTTACAGCTTAATATAAGCTTATCGCCTATATTTCTAAACTCTATAAACTCGGCAAGATTGTTCATATCTCTGATGATTTTTTGAAGATAATTTGAAGGCATATTTATAATCGTATGAAAATCTACAGGTGGAATGTCGAGATTCAGCACGTCTATATCCAATACAGATAATTTATAATTCGTTTTATAATTTTTATCATTATTTTCTATTGTTATACCCAAATGATTAGGGTCATCTTTCTTAATATAGATAGATAATATATCATTGTTCGTGATTGTTTTAATAAGTGCATGGAGTCTTAACATATTAATGCCTACATATGTTTTCTTAGCACATTCGTAAATCTCAAACTTATCTGCGTCTAACTTGAGATGTATCAGAACAATATGTGTATTGTCCATAGCAACTATCTTAATGCCCGTCTCATCTATTTCCAAATTAACATCCATCAAGATCTCCTTAAGAGCATCTATAACTTGTTTGAATGTAGCAGCCTGTATAGTTTTAATATTTAATAAATATTCAGTATCCATATAAATAGTAAAATATAATATCTCCTTAAATATTATTTCGCATATTTCGCATATTTTACTTAGTTGGCTTTATTCAAAAAGTCGATTATATAGCCAAACAAAATGCTAAGCCAATTTAAAGGATTTTTCCAAGATAAGCGAATCATTTTAATAGCTGTCATATTAGCCCATCTCATATTATCAATTTTGTAATTAATATAAATATAATAAAACAATATTAAAATAACTAATATTGATAGTATAGAAAACCCTAATATATTATTCAAACTATTCTTTAATTTAGTAGTAGTTTCTCTTAATTTAACTAGATAATTATTATAAAAGCATCCTGGAGTTTCTTTCAGATTAGTTGTGTCATTTTTAAAATTATCAAAGTCTGTAAATTTACTGGATTCAATTGTACTACAAGTAGCTTCAGGATTATTTATGTTATCTTTTTTAATAACTGGAATGGCTCCTATTAAAACATTCTCTATATCATAATTGTCGGTTTTTAATGAACCGAATACACTATACGGAATTATATTTGCTAATATATTCAATAAGGATTGAGAATATGTTCTTGCTAGTTCAGGAATTTTCCCTTGAATTTTTTTATTTTTTTCATATATTTTTTTATTATTAAGATATATAATAACTAATTTCACAAAATCTAAATCTTTATTATCCTTAGAATCATTATCCTTAATAATGATATTGCTTATATACTTAATTTTTTGAATAAAGGCAAATATACAAGCATCATCATATATTTTTTTAGCCTCCTCGTAAATTGTTTTATTAGCCTCTTTATCGCCGCTTTCAATCGCTTTATTAAAATCCGCGAAGGTATTGTCTAATCTTGTTTTTAATGCTTGTATATCTGTATCTGGTTTTGTTAAAGGAATAATATTAACAGTATATATATTGTGTCCATTTAATTTGTTTATTATTTTATTAATATTATTATCATCAGTTAAAAAATCATCAATATTATTACATATTATATTTAACATATTTTCAATATTTTTAACACCATTATTATTATCCTTTGATTTAGTAAAATCCAAATAGTCTGTATAATAAATATATGGAATCGCCGAATACCTTATAATAAATAATATTAAAATTATAAAGAAAACGGATATCATTTTAATAATATGAAAATCATCGCAATTATTATTATTTATAAAATAACAATATTGTTTAATATATACTTGAAGTTCGGAAATATCAAGTTTTAATTTAAATATATTAGCAAATTTAGCGAAAGATGAAATACCAATATATATTATTGTTAAACACACCAAGGCTATTGTTGCTAACATAAAGACATCCAATAATATATTTGTAATATTTAAAGTGAAATATTTATCGTTATAATACATATTTTGGTCAAGAAGAAGACTAATAAAAAGCTTATAATCAACAGTTTCCCCAATTAATATTTTGTTATTAGGAAATTCACCGACTTTCTTGGGAAGATCACTATTTTCTATTACATAAGGGTCATTATCTGTTTTTTCTGAAAGAATGTTATTATATATATAATAATTATAAATGGTATTCGCTAATATTAACAAAGTTATTATTATTATCAAGCATATATAAAAGTTTATTAAAAACAGTGTCATATTGTATTTCTCATTATCAACAAAGTATGCTATTTCGCAAGGCATAATATTACCTTCTTTTATTTAAATAATAATATTTTAAATATTTGGAGATATAATCTTAATCTAAACAACTCCCAAAATAGCACTTTTAATTTCATCCATCATTTGTTTAATCAATTCGTTCATTTTATCAATATACCTTTCTACATTTTCCCTCATATCATTATCAGTATATTTAATAATCAGTAAGATTGCCAAAATTACAAAACACCCTAACATTATTTCTAATACTAAATATAAATTGAAAAAATATACAGCACCCCAATAATCTAATTCTACATCATATAACTTATTTGAAAAGTCTAAAACATTCTTTTTAACATCTGTATTATAATTTTTAATTTTTTTCTTAACATTTTCATTTTCATTATTTTCTATATTATCAAATATCAGTTTTGTTTCATATTCTAAGTCATCTATTATCGCCTTATTTTCTAAATTGTGTCCTAATAAAGACCTTAATGTTAGGGTATTATGTATTTCTTCGTCTATTTCAGGTATTCCTATATTCGCAACTCTTCCAAATATAAGCTTATTCAATTTAATTAATATGTAAGGGTCATCAATATTATTCTTAACAAAATATAAGTATATAATAAGTACCAATAATAATGTTTTATTTATATTATCTTTAACAAAATTATTAGTTATTTTTATTTTATCTTTAAATGCTATATCATATTTAGTCCCTCCTGTTGTAACTTTTATTTGTGAAATCTCGTAAAGTGGTGGATTAGTACCACTTATAGGTGTTGTATTTAAAATAGCTATAGCTTCCGCTTGTATAGAATCTGCTACTGTAGGCTTAGGAATAGTTATTGTAGGAGGTTCATCTTTGTAATATTTGCCTTTATTTGTTCCAAGATTTATTGCGGTTATTGCTTTTGTTGTAGGATCTACAGTTATGCTTGCTATTGTATCATCTTTATATTGTGTTTGATATATAATATTTTTCATTTTTGTAAAGAATGTATTTGTATATATATTTGTGTTGTATATATTTTCGTCGTAATTAAAGCTGTAATTAATAGCTATCATCTTTTCCTCAAACTTCTTTTTAATATCATAAATATCTTGATTAGTTGTTCCATCGATTACATTATATTTTCCTTTAACATAGCTGATATCGCCACCATAAGCTATATCATTAAATGTCTCTATTATTGCATCACTGTTGAAATTATTAGCTATTAAATACTTATTCACATCATTTCTTATATATTCATCGGCAACAATTAAATCAGCATACATTGCCTTGATTTTTTTATAAGTTCCACTGATAAATGTGAAAAAATATATGGTACTATGTATAATACAATAAATAATAATACATAATGATATTACAACCAAATGAATATTTTTATCCATAATTTTGGCAATAAATAGCTCTTCTTCTATTTTGGCATTTTTGGCAATATTAAATATATATGTGTAAAAATCATTTATTAATGCGAATAATATTATGATTATTATTATAAATAGCAATAATAAAATTATCTCGTAAAAATCATTATTCGTTTTTACATACAATCCAGTAGAATATTTATCATTTGACCATAATAATGTCGTAGGAATTAACAGAAATAACCCATTTAATATATATCCGTAGATATCAGTATTATTTCTTACCTTTTCAATATTATTATTATTATTGACATCCTTATAAAGTATTATTATTCCGTCCTTAGCAATTATCTTCTTATTAGTTTCTACAGCTGTTGTAGAAGGAATAGTAGTTGTATCATTTTTGCTGAATGATACAATATCGCTATATAGACTTTTATTTATATTAATATCTATATTATTATTTTTTAAATACTCATTATAATCTTTTAATTCATATTCAATTTTATAATAATATGTATTATCATTATCAATATATTTTACTATTAAATCCTCTTCAGGTATTTTATATATATCTATAGATATCTTATCATATAATATCTTATCATATAATATCTTAAAATCATCGAGTTTTAAAGCATCTATATTTTTCAATTTTAATTTAAATGAAGTAGTTATATCACCTTCTGTTTTAAAGTCTTTTAGATATGTAAGGTCTATATATTTTGACGAACCCTGAGATATCTTAGTAAGCTTAAACTCTTTCATATCAATTATTTTTTCTGAACTAAATTCGCTTGATATATCATATTTATAATTAGTATCAGCGTTAATTGTATTAATATAATTTATTAATTTATAATTGTAAATATCTTTGAGCTTATAGTGTATAGCATCTTCAAATGTGTTATGTACAATTATTTCTTTAATAGAATATATTGTATATAGAATATAATTTATCAGTGCCAATACTAAAATTACTACTATTAATATAGCAGCTATATATATTATATTCGTAATAATATTAACTAACATATCATTCATTATTATTAAATATATATTCTAATTTAATAATTATAATAAAAATTAACCATTTTCTTATTAGAAATTAATAATAAATGCTATATAAATACCAATCATTGCTACTATATAAGCAACAACTGTATTAAAATATGTACTAACAAAATAATCAAGAGGTAATGGTAGTGGCGATTTAAATAAGGATTTGCGTAAGTCAGTTTTATTAATAACATCATAGTCAGTTTTATTAATAACATCATATATTAAGAAATATGCTATCCCAGATGTAGCAAAAAATATACCAGCAAGCACTGTTGTAATTAGCCCAAATTTATAATAAATAACGTGCGAAGACTTATAGCTCTTTATAATATTAAAGCTATCAACGAGTATTTTTCTTATCTCTTTATATTTAATAGACAGTTCAGATATTTGTGCCGTTGTTAATTCGGCGTATTCCTTTGTTTTTATCGCCGACCTTATTATATCTATGTATTTATCTATGTTTTCCGGAAATATATCTTCCATATTATTTTCTAATCTGCTATATATACATCTCGGGTTTTCGCAGATATTTTGAACATCCTTGATTGTTTTTTTCGCATTATTGCTATTCTTATTAATTATTATAGCAGTCATACATATTTTAACATATTTATCTACATCAGCATTGGTTTTCATTTCTGGTATATTTACTAAATATGTTCCAAGAGTATCTCTTGTAATATATTTACCCTTAGAAGGGTCGTGAATCCTAATTAAATTACAGTCTATATTTTGTATAATTGCCGCATCTATTTTTTTAACATTATCGTGTATCTTCATATCTTCTTCATTTGTACCCATAAATTCGTTATATAAGATGTAGGAGTGAAATAAGAAGGCTACAAGAATAAATATTTGAAGACCACGTATAAATGTGTATTCGTAATTATATTTTTTATAAATATCATAATTGAAATAATTTTTATAAAACACTATCTTGATTTCATTAGACATTGCTGATGAGGAAAATATATTTATAATAGTATTATACCAAAATAGGAAAAACAGAATGCCATAGATAATTACAAACATATAATTATTGTAATCTACAGTATCCTTGTCAGAAAACATAGAAGTATAATTGCAGTATCGCTTGTTTAAACTATCTAAACTCGGATTATTTTCCTTTGATGATACAGCGGACAGTTTATATCTACTAAAAGCAAAATTGCTTATTTCCATAACATTTATAATAAGTACCACAATAAATAATAGTATTATAAAAAATTTTATAAGTAAATCTTTGGTATCTTTGATATTCATTAATATTTTATTAGCCTTTATTACTATATATTTTTATATTTTTATATTTTTGTAAATGTATACCAATACCTTATATAGCTTTGAATATCCATAATAATAAAAAGATAGTTATGGGGTAGCTTATTCTCAATAAGAACTCTTGGAAATCTGTCAGTATATTATCGCCAATATATTTAGATAAATAATATGTTAGCATTCTATCTATTGAAATACCTAGAACAATTACAAGAGAAAATAATGATAGCTTAATAACTTCGGTTCTTTTTAAATTCATTCTATCAAAAAAATTGTATTCGTTTCCTCTTCTTTTTGAATAATCATTATCAGGCTGTTTATAAGAATTATTCATAGGAACTAATGATGTATTCATACTTTGTATATTTTCAACCTTATATTGAGCCTGCTGAGCCTGCTGAGCCTGCTGAGCTTGTTGAGCTTGCTGTTGTGCCCGCTGAGCTTGCTGTTGAGCTTGCAGTTGAGCCATTTGAGCCTGTTGAGCCATTTGCTGTGCTTGTTGAGCCTGTTGTTGCGAATGCTGCGAATGCTGCGAATGCTGCGAATGCTGCGATTTCGAATGTTTATCTTCCATTAATATATCATTATTACTCATTTTATTAAATTTTTGCGGAGAATATGAATTATCAATATTGTCTCCTAATAAATTATCGTCTCCGCCATATAATAAACTTAAATCTGTCATAATATCTATATATATATATGGAAATAAATTATAAAAAATTCGAAAAAATAATAATCTTTAAGTATTACAGATTAAATGAATAAATTCATTGATTATGAGAGTTTTTTTACATATATATCATTAATATTAGCATTTGCCATATTCATCGTATTAATGTATGGGTGTATAGCTGATAATTATGGAAGCACAAGCGGACACAAAGGCATTATAGAAAAATTTTCAACTACAGAGCCTGTACACGCTACTATAGCAAGCATAACTGTAGATCCCACAACAAAAGCAATAACCGCAATAAATCTTGGAACAAATAAAGGCAAATATTACAGTGGCAGGCCTCCTACAATAACTATTCCCAAGCCTACAGTAGCAGATTCTACACAGGCAGAAGCTACAGCTATTTTAAGTACAACAGCTATAACAGGCACTACTCCACCACTTTATGAGATTGAAAGAATACAAATAACTACTGGAAAAGGAGGGACTAAATATGAAACTACAGATTCTAGTAATATAACATTTGGCCCAAGTATAGCTGAATATAAAGCCGCTAATACTGTTGTAGATACAGAGCCTGTATCAGCTGTTATAAATAATATGGTTGTTAAAAGCGATGAGAATAAAGGTATAGAATCTATTACACTAACATCAAATGGCAAATATTATGAAAATGCGCCTCCTAAAATAACTATAGGAGCTCCCGGAGATACTACTGGAACTGCTGCAACAGCAGAAGTTAAGTTAAAAACTACACCTATTGTTACTAATGGAAAATTATACGAAATTGATACTATAATTATTAAAGAAGCGGGAAAAAAATATGTAGCCGCAAACGATGTTGCTAAAATTGTTTTGGAATCCATAGATGATTACAAAGCACGTGTTAATCCTATTATAACTTTAACAGCAGAGCAAAAAACTAATATAGTAGATTTAATTGGTAAATGTAATACTTTAACAAATAAACAGTTTTATGTAGAAAAAATAAATAATAATGTTCTTAAAAAATTAGATGTCGATTCTATAATTAAAGAAGTTAGCTAGATAGCCTCTCAATAGCCTCTTGATAATTGTTATAAATACTTAGAGTAATAGAGCAGTTTTTGAGACACTAAAAATCTTTATTTTTTCAATTTTAAATTTGAGTACATCTTTCTGTTTTTTCTAAAATTTCAAAAGTTTTTTAGAAATTACAAAATAAATCAAGAGATGTACTCAAATTTTATTTTTCAAATTTTTAGAAAAATCTAGTTTCTTTTTAAGTTATCATAATTACACACTAGAAGTATTATGTATCAGCTTCATTATCATCGTCACTGTCATCTTTATTTACAAAATGTTCATTATATTGTTTTAATTTTATTCCCTCATCGCTATAGTCAATTTCCTTCTTTTTATAGTCATTTATATTATCTCTTGAATATTCTTCTGTTTCATCTTCACTATCACCTTCAATCTCTTCTTGATAATATTTATAATCTATATAATTCATTTTATATTCTGGGTTTAATATTGAACCTTCTGGAAATTTGTTCTGTTTTGGCTCATAATAATAAATAGCAAATACAATATTATGATTAACACCCTTAAAATCATATAGAGTCCCACGATTTGTTTCAAATCGCAAGGATATTCGAGATAATTTACCAATTGGATGAAACTCTCTTACAGGCAATTTAGTAATTGCTAACCTTTCACTATTTATACCTACATTATCTACGCGGAATTTGGCTAAACCAAGAGAATATTTAGAATATGACAAAGAACCAAATAGATGCTCTTCTATTTCAGGACATTTTAATACAATATATTTATTTCCTATTAAATACACAATACCCGGTGATGTTATTATATGTTTATCATATTGTATAGTAAGTATAACCTTCGTTATATCAGTATTTAATATACTATGAAACATTTTGTACATCTTCGGATTATTATTATATATAGCTTTATATTGATATCTATCGTTGATATAATTAGGGTTTATAGAATTGTATAAATCAAAACCAAGATTTTCATATATAGTAGAACGCTTCATATCAAATATAAAAGGCAATCTGCTGTATATATCTATTAAGTTCGTCAATTCAGCAGGCTCAGAGTGTTTCTTAAATCCTATCTCTGTATCCTCTATTTCTTCATAATTTAATAAAAATGTCTTCAATGTATAATCTCCCGTATCTACCGACAGTTTGCTAAATATATCAGGATAGTCTATCAATTCAGTGCTTCCACTGTTTTTTGTACTATTATCATACAGCTTATACCAAAATGGCATATCAAAAATACTATTGTTTTTACATAATATTATCTCTTCGGCTCTTAGAGCCCTATTATATATTTTAAAATCCTTTATATACATTACAGCATTCATATCAGCCGTCCAAAATTCCTTATATAAATTGCCATTAAGATTATTAGTAATAGGTGCCACGAGAGATTTTCCTATAAATTTCCTGACATAGAATACATTCTTTATAGTTTTTGCTACTGTTATATTTTTAGTAATATTTATTGAAAGATTACTATTAGAAATATATATAACCCAATTATTTTCAAATATTGTCCAGCATATATGAACCTCTCCACTCAAATCAACATCGGGAATTACCTGTGTATCTCCAGCTACACTACCATCCCCCATTATAAACTGGATATTATAAAGAGTTCCTGTACTTCTCTTGACGACACTTACACTCATTCCAGTATATTTTTCTTTTGTTTGCTTCCATAAATGGTAATATCCTAAACTAAATACACAATATGTATTATTTTTCGAAGAATTATATGTTGCCTCTGCCTTAATTTTAAAAGAATATGTAATGCCAATCTCAGTTCCTCCTATAAAACTATTATTCATATCCGCATTTATCTCAAGACCTGGTATATAATTTGAGTATATATTATATATGTTAATATTATTACTAAGTTCTATAAAAGCACCGTTGGTTATTTTTGTATAGCCATCAATATAAGTACAATTACTCGTAACTATATCACAAGCTATTTTTTCAGTTACGCCATTCTTAATTATAGGATCATTCTCATCATTACCCAAATAATAATATAATAGATTGTTTTCAACATCTATATTATACATAGTTCGCGGAATACTCGCATCTATTATTTCCATACCAATAACATTTTTAAAGGGTACTGTAAAATCAACTACATATTTATTAGGATTCGGATATTTATCCCTATCTCTGTCCGTACTATCTATTAAAAATGTATAATTCTGTTTTATACTATTATTTTTAAGATAATTAATATCTTCAATTGACATTTGTATCTCTCTATGACACCTTATTAAATATACTGATATTATTATTTATATCAAAAAGCTTAAAAGTTATTAAATATAGTATGTTTGATATATTTATTGCGATTGTCTCCTCGCCCATTTTCTCGTATTTTTCTTAGGATTCTTGGAAAATACTTGGTAATAAATGAAGTTATATCATCATCGTTGTTATATCTATATATTTGCACAAACTCCTTAAAATAAATGTAAAATATTGCTCTCAATACAATATAACAATATGAATGTGTTTTCTCATACCACTTAGTATTCCCTTGTTTGGTCAATATTTTTTTAGCAATAGCTATATTATGCTCTTTATCCTCAGCAAGCATCTTCTTTAAACTGCTAAAAGGCATATTGTGTTCAATACAATAAAATATAACATTAAATATTACAGCGTATGTTTCTATTATTGCCTCGTTCGGTAATAAAAATTGTTTATCGGATATTCCACATATATTCTTTATTTGATTAATATTATTATTAGACCATCTCTCAAAATGTATATCGCTGTGATGTAATAATTCGTGTAATATTACCTTCTCATAATCTTCTTTTCTTATAATATATATATTATTTGAGTTAAAATATGTGAAGCCTCCATTAATATTAACAGCTTCCATTCTATCCCCATTTTTATTAGGAAGTTTGCGTTTTATAGGATTGAGCAATATGTAATAGTTGAAATCTTGCGATGGCTTAATATTAAATAGCTTTTTAATCAAATAAACCCGATATATACTAATAAACAAATGATCTCGCGCCTTTTTAGTTATCGCTTTTTCCAAAAGAATATAAAAATTAATATTTTTACAAACAATATGATAAGCATAATTACACTTTTCAAAGTATTTAATACAAAAACTCCAATCAAAATAGCTATCCTTTAATAATAATTCCTTAAAGTTTTTAAAATCCCCTGAGTTAGATATATCCTTTATATATATATCGCTTCTATTGATATTATAATTTTCCTTAATTATTTTATATAAATCATACTCAGTTTTATTATTCATTTAAAAAAAACTGTCTACTTTCTTTAATAATCATAGATATATATTTATCTTCTTTCAATTTTAAAGATATATCCAAGAGTTTTCCAGACATAATATTGGTATCTCCCGTTTTATCACATAATTCAATAGCTCTCTTAATAAAATGTGTATATACCTCGGTTTTAATAGAATATTTGAAATTACTCTGTTTAATATCACTAACCCAATTATTATCTTTATCCAAATACTCCCAAGTATTATTTGATATATATCTATATTTTCCCTCCAATATCTTAAATACTACCTGTGATATATCATAATCTGTATTATTCATAACACATAAATCTATACAATTATTTATATCCATATAAAATATAATAATAATAAATGCTTATTTATAAATTGCCTCCGCCACCTCCTCCACCGGCTCCTCCGGGTGGAACGGGAGGAGCCAAAAAGACATCGGCGCCAGCTCCTAATCAGCGAGTAACATCTTCGGCATCTACAACAGAAGATAAAAGCAAACCTGAAGATTTTGCAAAATATGTATCTACTGGAAAGCTACCCTTCTTAAAACATCAACGATGTATTCATATGACTATGGAACAGTATAAGGAACGCGATCATATTAACGAAAATATGTGTTATAAAGAATTTGATTGTAGTATGTATGATATTGAAAAGAATATAATTCAAAACCTAAACATTATTAAGACAAAAGTAAAACCTCCTTTTAAACAAGGGAATAATGTTCTACTACCACTCCCAATATATGTATCAATTGCCAAGATAATATCAAGGGATAATAAATATGTATTAAAAAATATGTTCGCTGATGTAAACTATAATTTTTCAGATACCTTTTTTGAGAAATATACCTTCAAGGGAATGATGAAAGTAATTATATATATCCCAAATTTGATGAGAAACAATGGTGATTATTATAACTATTATCCATCACTATATACTTACACAAATCAAAACAAATGGATGGAGTATATGACAAGTACTGATTCATATTTCTTGAAGGCTCTTGATAATAAAAAAAAATCTGATAAAACGAGATATGATAACTTATTTAAAAGGTCATTGAATAATATCTGTAATGATTTTGGTTGTGTATCGGATGGTGCTGGTGAAGATATAAACCATATTAAAGGAGATTATGGTGGTGGCGTTTATATGCCTACAAAATGCCTACAATTTAAAGAATATGCTTCACAATATTATATGAAAAGAGATTTTAACGATTTGTATTCAAAAAGTAGTGATGAAATAAAAAAAATATATGAAGAGATAAAATCGGATGCTGAGGAAGAAGCTAAGCCAGATGACGGCTCTTTAAAAGACGAGGAAAAAGATGAAATATCTCGTGATGCTATTGCTGAATCTTTGGCATATGCTGGAAGAGAAGGAAAAGAAGGAAATAAAATTAATAGGTCGTATAATAATACTATCATAAATGATATTAAATTTAGAACAGAACCTGGAAAAAGCTACCCTGGCATTCAAGATATTACCTTCAATATGTTTAAAATAGACGAAAAATATTCCAAGTTTTCTAATTTTTTTCATTATATGCCCTGGGGTGATAAATTATTAAACTACGAATATGTATTAAATAGCGGTAAAACATTCAACTTTGAAGATACTAAATATTTGCTAAAAGATATAACAGTTCCTGTATATTTAAAGTTCAAATCGATTGATGATAAATATTATATGGAGTTCGATAATGAAGGAATATTAACTCTATATAACAAAGATGGTACCAAAAATACTATTATACAAGCGACATATGGTAAACATCTCAAAAATACGAAAGATAGAAAGCTAACATTTGATGGCAATTTAAGTGGTAGTGGAATATTACATATGAAAGGAGAACCTTCCGAAAATAATGATACAGTATCTATAACATATCTTACAAGTAAAACTATTCAGCCTTATAGTATAATATTAGATACATCTCCTGGCAATCTAGGGAAACTTAAAATATATGATTTAGGCTTTAATCTAATATTTAATAATTAAGATATTAGCTAATATATTAGCTAATAGATTTTTTTTTAGTTATTATATATATAATATATAATATATAATATTAGAAGAATGATTAATAACGAATGGGATATATTAGATTTATATTTTAAAGATCATAAATATCCATTTACTGGACATCATTTAGATAGTTATAGAAACTTTGTAAAAGTTAAAATACCCGAGATAATTAAATCTAATAATCCTATCACTATGATTAAAATGGAGGACAATGGTAATAAGAATCTTATTGTCAAAGTTGATATTTATATCGGCGGATTGAATGGTGATGATATATATGTAGATAGACCTATAGCATTTGAAAACGGAACCCCTAAATTGATTACTCCAAATGATGCACGAATGAGAAATCTTACATATGAGACTCATTTATTTACAAGTGTCTTGGTTAGGATTACAAATGATAAAGGTGTAGTAAAAGATGTAGTGTTTAAAGATATAGCTATCGGTGGCATCCCTATAATGCTTCATAGTGATATCTGTCTATTGAAAAATAATGGCTCTGATATATTGAAATTAATGGGAGAATGCCCATATGATACTGGTGGATATTTTATTATTGACGGGAAAGAAAAGGTAATAATTGCTCAAGAGAATATAGTAACAAACAAATTATTTACAAGCAAAATGATAGATGACCCGAATGGTTTTAGTTATAAAGGAATAATTCTCTGTGTCGCCGAGAAAGGCTCTGTAAAACCTTCAAAAATTCAATTTTTTTATGTAGATACTCCTATTAAAAGCAATGGCATATATCACGATGAAAAAATCAAGATACAATATAATAACAAAAAATACAATTACGGCTCTATATTAGTCTCAATTCCTTCATTCAAAGAAAAAATTCCGCTTTTTATTTTATTTAGGGCACTTGGAATAGAGAGTGATAAGGATATATGCGATACTATATTTGGAAATTATGGAAATGAAATTGAACGCGAGTATTTTCAAAACTTCATAAGACCAAGCATAATTAGCTCGCTATATGTAAATAATGATAAAGAGTATTATATATATACACAAGAAAGTGCGCTTGAATATTTATATAATAAAGTTCGATATGCTACTGTCGAACATGTTAAATCTGTTATAATGACAGAAATATTTCCCAATATTGAGGATATAGAAAGTAAAGGCAAGTATCTCGGATATCTCATTTTACAATTTATTAAAACAGTAATAGGGACATTACCTATTAGTGATAGAGATAGCTATATATATAAGCGTGTTGATATTAGTGGCTTTAAACTGACAGAATTATTTCAAGAATCTTACATAAAATTACGAGATGATATTAGAATAAAATTAGACAGAGAATATTACTATGGTTCTTATAAAGAGAAAAATGAGTATGATAAAATTATAAATAATAACAATATATACAAAATAATAGATTATTTAATTATTACGCAAACATTCGCAAAATCTCTTAAAGGTCGCTGGGGGCAAATAAGCAATAGCGACCCAGAACTCGGAATTGTTCAGGATTTATCGCGAATAAGCTATATAGGCTATTTGTCACATTTGAGGCGTGTCAATATACCAATTGATAGAAGCATAAAAATTACGAGCCCTCATAGATTACATTCTCAACAATGGGGTATGATGTGTCCTTTTGAAAGTCCGGATGGAGCTTCAATTGGATATCTCAAAAATATGGCATTATTAACAAAAATAACAGCAGGGATTAATGTAGAAAATATAAAGAAGTGTCTCATAGATATCGGTATAATTCCATTAAACAGATGCAATTTTTTAATAAATAAGAACATAACAGCAGTATTTTTGAATGGTTCTTTGTACGGATATACAGGAGATCCAATATTTATCACGAGAATATTAAAAGCTTACAGAAGAAATGGATTAATTAATATATTAATATCTATATCTTGGAGTATTCCTAACAATGAAATAAGAATATTTACGGAAGCAGGGAGACCTTGTAGGCCTCTATTAATTTTGAAAAATAATAAGAAGGCCGAATATCCTCATAATGATATATTAGTATATAAAAATAATAACTATAATAATTGGTTTGATATGCTAAATGGCTCATATAATAAACTAAATGAAACCGAGAAAACAGACGATTATTATTATAGAGATATATATAATAAACCAATTGGAGACGATAATTCAGGTGTTCTTAACAGTTTTGAAAGTATTGAAAAATATACTGGGGGCTACATATCAACTATTTTTAATATTAATGGTGGCAAAAAAACTCCTAATGAATCCGACAGCGAAGATATTGATGGATATAATAATTATTATAGGAAACTCTATGATAAAATATTAAATGAGCTCGAGAACAAAGGAGCTTGTATAGAATATTTAGATAACGAGGAAACAGATACTTGTTTTATAGCTATGAATAAGGAAGATATAACACCTCTTCATACGCATTTAGAAATACATCCTTCGACAATATTAAGTGTAGTTTCTGGGAATATCCCGATGTGTAATCACAATCAGTCGGCGAGAAATGTTTTCCACGCAGCACAATCTAAACAGGCTATAGGGATGTATGCTACAAACTTCAATAATAGATTTGATACTATGAGCTATGTTCTCCATTATCCTCAAAGGGCAATAATAAATACGAGAATAGCTCAATATACTTCAAGTGATTATATGGCAAACGGGTTTAATACTATTGTTGCCATTATGACATATTCAGGTTTTAATCAAGAAGATAGTATTATGATTAATAAGGCAGCAATAAATAGAGGATTAAACTATCTATCATATTACAAATCAATTACAGCTACAAGTAAAGTTATTTCGGATACTGAAAGAATAATTTTTGGAAATCCTATAAAAATGCGAGATAGTGGCATTAAAATAATAGGAATTAAAAAGAAGGATTATTCATATATAGATGAAAACGGGTTTATTAGAAAAGGTGTATATATCCCGCAAGGACAAGAAGTAATTATAATAGGTATGATAAGTATTAGAGAAAAATACGTAGAGGTTGAGAATGGTGTATTTATGGAACAGAAAAAGGAGACCATATATACTGATGTATCAATAAGTACGGATAATTCGCTATATGGAAAAGTGGATAATATATATATATCTAATAAAATATCAGGCGACGATTCCAAAATATGCAAGGTCAAGTTCTTAAAAATCAAAAAGCCTGAGTTCGGCGACAAACACGCATCGCGACACGGGCAAAAGGGTGTATTAGGAATGATAATCCCTGAAGAAAATATGCCTTATACTAAAGATGGTATTAAACCTGATATTATCATAAATCCACACGCAATCCCTTCGCGTATGACAATAGGCCATCTCGTAGAATGTATATTTGCCAAGATGTGTTGTCTTGATGGATTATTGGGAGATGCAACTGTATTTATTCCAATTGATAATGAGGTAATACATAAGAAACTCGAAGATAATGGATATGAAAAATATGGAAATGAGATACTATATAACGGTTTTACTGGTCGTCAAATAGATACCGAGATATTTATAGGACCTACATATTATTTTAGGTTAAAACATATGGTTGCTGAAAAAATTAATTCAAGAGGTATTGGTGCGATGACTCAATTAACAAGACAACCTACGGAAGGAAGAAGAAAAGGTGGTGGATTACGTATTGGTGAGATGGAAAGAGATACAGTTTTAAGTCATGGAATATCTATGTTCTTAAAAGAAAGTATGATGGAAAGGTCTGATAAATATATGTGGTGTGCCTGTAAAAGATGTGGTACTTTGGTAGCATTAAATATTACCAAGGATATTAATGTTTGTAAAAATTGTAATAATGATGATATAGTAGCTATTCAAACGCCATATGCGTTTAAACTTTTAATCCAAGAATTTGAAGCTATGGGAATACAATTACGATTAAATACGGATGAACTTGAAATACCGCATGATAAAATTGAGCAATATATATACAAACACAAAATAATAGGCGATGATAACGGCAGTGACGGTAGTGACGGTAGTGATGGTAGTGATGGTAGTGATGGTAGTGACGGTAGTGACGGTAGTGACGGTAGTGACGGTAGTGACGGCGGAGAAGACGACGAAGACGTAAGCTATAAAAAAGATAAGAAGGGATATGAATATAATAATAATGTTAAAAAATTAATGGAAAAATATCATAAAAACTTTAAAAAAATGAAAAATATAGTTAAAATTGGTGGAGGTAATAACGAAGAGTTTGAAGATTATGAAGATTATGAAGATTATGAAGATTATGAAGATTATGATAATTCAAAAAATGAAGAGTTTGAAGATTACGATGAACAAGAAGGACAGGGAGAAGAAGTCGATAAAATGAAACTATTTGGAGGCTCTTTAAAAGCATCAGACGATGATGATAGCGATGATGATGGCGATAATGATAGCGATGATGATAGCGACAATGATAGCGATGATGAAAGCGATGATAATGATAGTGATGATGGCGATGATGAAAGCTATAATAGCGATGATGATAGCGATAATAGCGACAATGATAGAGATGATAGCGATGATGATAGCGATGATGATAGCGATGATGGCGATGATGACGATGATGACAAAAAAGAAAAAAAAGAAGGGGGCAATTTAGCAAGATACGATGAATTAACTAATTTATCCAATTTTTCTAATAAAGG
>JACCDM010408186.1_pt1 | contig 28380 bp, 26 predicted proteins | sample 7445851 | NCBI WGS metagenome assembly JACCDM01 (sample SAMN15323438, study PRJNA562643) | freshwater metagenome | isolation source: river surface water | place: USA:Blue River Watershed | collected 2017-08-16
AACCTCGACATCCTGCGCCGCGCCGACCACATCTACATCGAGGAGATCCGTGCCGCCGGGCTCTACGACGATATCTGGCAGGCCTTCGCGGTGCTGCTACCTATCCGCTCGGTCGTCTGGATGAGCCACGGCGATCATGTCGAGACCGTCCCGCCCGGATACGCCATCACCGCGTCGAGCGAGGGGAATCCCGTCGTTGCCTTCCGGCACGCGACGAAGCCGATTCACGCCGTCCAGTTCCACGCGGAGGTGGCGCACACCGTCCGTGGCGCCGAGATCATCCAGAACTTCCTCTTCGGCATCGCGGGGTGCACGCCGGATTGGACGCCGGGGCATTTCATCGAGCAGGAGGTCGCCCGCATCAAGGCGCTCGTCGGCGATGCGCAGGTGATCTGCGGGCTCTCGGGCGGCGTGGATTCCTCAGTGGCGGCGGCGCTGGTCCATCGCGCGATCGGCGACCAGCTGACCTGCATCTTCGTGGACACGGGGCTCCTGCGGCTCCATGAGCGCGAGCAGGTCGAGCGGACGATGGGGCAGCACCTCGGCATCCGGTTGATCACGGTCCGGGCGGAGGAGCGGTTCCTCGGCGCGCTGCAGGGCCTCGATGATCCCGAGAAGAAGCGCAAAGCGATCGGTCACACGTTCATCGACGTCTTCGAGGACGCCTCCGCCGAGGCGGGGAAGGACGCGAAGTTTCTCGTGCAGGGGACGCTCTATCCCGACGTCATCGAGTCGGTGAGCGCCAAGGGCGGGCCCAGCGCGACGATCAAGACGCACCACAACGTCGGCGGACTCAAGCCCGACATGAAGTTCCAGCTCATTGAGCCGCTGCGGGAGCTCTTCAAGGACGAGGTCCGGAATGTCGGGCGCGAGCTCGGCCTCCCCGAGGAGATGGTGGGACGGCATCCGTTCCCAGGCCCCGGGCTCGCGATCCGCGTGCTCGGCGCCGTTGACCCGGTCAACGTGGAGACGCTCCGTCGGGCGGATGCGATCTACCTGGAGGAGATCCGCGCGGCGGGGTTGTACAACGAGATCTGGCAGGCCTTCGCCGTCTTCCTCCCCGTCCGTTCGGTCGGGGTGATGGGCGATGGTCGGACGTACGAGCATGTGATCGCCCTGCGCGCGGTGACGAGCACCGACGGGATGACGGCGGACTGGTTCGCCTTCCCGACCGAAGTGCTGGCGCGCGTCTCGAATCGGATCATCAACGAGGTCCCTGGGATCAATCGCGTCGTGTACGACGTGAGCTCCAAGCCGCCCGCGACCATCGAGTGGGAGTGACCCGGTGCTGAGTCGGCTCGCGCGGCTCCGTCCGACGCGCGCTGAGTTGCGGGAGATGCTGGCGATCGCGGGGCCGATCGTGCTCGTCAGCCTCGGGCAGCAGCTGATGGGGGTCGTCGATGTCGTGATGCTCGGCCGGGTCTCCGCGGCCGAGCTCGCGGCCGGCGGGCTCGGGAACCTGTATTTCCACCTCACGGGGATTGCCGGGATCGGGGTGCTCCTCGCGATCGATCCGGTCGTCGCGCAGGCTGTCGGCGCCGGCGATGAGGAAGGGGTGGCGCGTGGCGTGCAGCGCGGGTTGCTCCTCGCCCTGCTGGTGACGGTGCTCGTCGCGCTGACCGCGCTCCCGTCGGAGCGCCTGTTCACGCTGATGCGCCAGCCAGCCGAGGTCACCCCTGCGGCGGCCCGTTTCGTGTGGTGGAGCCTCCCGGGGTTGCTCCCGTTCTATCTCTTCGTCGCGCTCCGGCAGGTGCTACAGGCCAAGCATCTGGTGCGGCCGGTGCTGCTCGCCGTGCTGATTGGGAACGTACTGAACGTGGCGCTCAACTGGGTGTTCATCTTCGGACACCTCGGGGTCGTGGCGGGAGGCTCGATCGGCTCGGCGCAGGCCACGTCGATCGCCCGGTGGGCGATGCTCGCGTGCCTCCTCTGGACCGCCTGGCCGGCACTCGGGCCGATCCTCACGCAGTGGCGTCGGGAGAGCTTCGCATTCGCGCCGCTCGGGCGGATGCTGGCGATCGGCATCCCGATCGGCTTGCAGTTCTTCGCCGAGGTGAACGCGTTCGGGCTCGTGACGATCATGGCGGGGTGGATGGGGACCGCGACGCTCGCGGGGCACGAGATCGCGCTGAACCTCGCGTCGACCACCTTCATGGTGCCGCTCGGCGTGGCGAGTGCGGCCTCGGTGATGGTCGGCCACGCGATCGGGGCCGGCGACACCGCCGCGTCGCAGCGTGACGCCGTCGCCGCGCTCGCGCTCGGGGTTGGGTTCATGGCGGTGATGGGGGTGGTGCTGCTTCTCGCCCCGGGGCCGTTCGCGCGGCTCTACACCGCCGATGCGACCGTCGTGCTCATCGCCGCGGGGTTGCTGCCGATCGCCGGGCTCTTTCAGGTCTTCGACGGGATGCAGGCCGTCGCCTCGGGCATCCTGCGCGGGGCGGGCGACACCACGGCCGCGATGGTGCTGCACGTGCTGAGCTTCTGGGGGATCGGCGTCCCGCTCTCGTGGGCGCTCGCGTTTCCGATCGGGCTCGGGGCGGCGGGGCTGTGGTGGGGGCTCTCCGCCGGGTTGTCGACCGCGGCGGTGCTGCAGCTGGCGCGTGTGCGGACCAAGCTCCGGCGTCCGGTGGCGCGCGTGACGCTCGACCATCCTGTGATACGGTGACGAGGCGCGCCTGACTCGTCGAGGGTGGTCGAGTCTCGTCGACGTCGCGGAGCGTTCAGGACCGTCAGCGCTGGCGAATGCCCCGTGGCGCCGACGGTGGCTGCGTTAGACGCCCTTCTCCTGCAGCAGCGCCATGAACTCCGCAGGCGAGGTGATCGTCAGCAGGCGGTCCGGCACGTCCAGCTCCTTCGAGAACTGGGCGATCTTCCCGAGCACGGGGAGATACTGGTTGGAGACCTCGAGGGGCGGCGCGACGATGAGGAAGAAACAGCGGACGGGCTGGCCGTCGATCGCCTTGAAATCGAGCCCCGTCGCCTTTCGGCCAAAGGCCACACGCAGCTTGTTGACCACGAGGGAGCGGCAATGGGGGATGGCAATCCCTCGCCCGATTCCGGTGGACCCCAGGTTCTCCCGCCGCTTCAGCATCTTGTAGAGCGTGGCCTCGTCCTTCTCGTCGAGGCGGAGGAGCCCGATGAGCTCCCGGAGGATGTCGTCCTTGCTCTCGCCCCGGAGGTCGAGCGCGACGGCGTCTTCGGAAAAGAATTCACGGAGTTCCATCCTGCGAACCTATCCGGTGCCCGGATAGGTGTCAACGCGTGATGTTGCAACGAGTTGCGACAGGTCCTTATAGTTCTTCGATGCCCTTTCCGTACCCCGTTGCCCACGATGTTCCCCTGATCCTCGCCCCGATGGCGGGGGTGTCCGAGTCGCCGTTCCGGCGTCTGTGTCGAGCCTGGGGGGCTGACGTCGTGGTGACGGAGTTTCTCTCTGCGGAGGGGATCCGTCGGGAGAACGAGGCGACGATGTCCAAGCTCCGCTTCGGCGCGGACGAGCGGACGATCGGCGTGCAGATCTTCGGGGCCGACCCGGTGGCGATGCGTGAGGCAGCGGCCTTCGTGACCGATGTGTTCCAGCCGGATTACATCGACATCAACTTCGGGTGTCCGGTCAAGAAGGTGGTGCGCCGCAACGGCGGATCGGGGTGTCTTAAGGACCTCGGTCTCGTGCAGGAGATCATCCGCGCCGTCGTGCAGGGGACGCACCTGCCGGTGACGTGCAAGGTGCGGAGTGGCTGGAGCGAGGAGATGCGAGACCCTGTCACCATCGGCCTGCGGTGTCAGGACGCGGGCGTGAAGGCGATCGCCCTGCATCCGCGCACGCGCACGCAGATGTACTCCGGGTTCGCGCGCTGGGAGGAGATCGCGGCGATGAAGGCGGCGCTCGAGATCCCCGTCATCGGGAACGGGGATATCAAGACTCCCGAGGATGCGGCGCGGATGCGACGCGAGACTGGGTGTGATGGCGTGATGATCGCCCGCGGCTCGTTCGGTCAGCCGTGGATCTTCCGGCAGGCCCGGGCGCTGCTCGATGGGCTTCCGATGCCCGCTGCGCCCACGGTCGCGGAGCGGTTCGAGGTCGCGCTCGCGCACGCCCGCATGGTCCAGGCGTACGAGCCCGACCCGATCGGCGCCGCCATCGAGTTCCGCAAGCATCTGGGCTGGTACGTGAAGGGGCTGCCGCACTCGGCGGAGCTGCGCAAGCAGTTGCACGCGGTCAACGATTTCGGGGAGGTCGAGGGGATCTTCCGGTCGTACGTCGCGAGTGGCGTGGCGCACGAAGCGGAGGCCGCATGAGACGCGACCGCGCGACCGCGCTTCTCGAACAGGTCGCCGCCGGTCGGCTCTCCGTCGATGCGGCGCTCCGTCAGCTCGATGCCGCGCCGGTCGAGGAGATCGGCGTCGCGACCGTGGATACGCACCGGGCGCTGCGGCAGGGTTACCCGGAGGTCGTCTTTGGGGAGGGGAAGTCGCCGGAGCAGATCGTCGCGATCTGCGAGCGTCTCGAGGCGCACGGGGATGGCTTCCTTGTCACGCGTGTCGCCGCCGAGAGCCAATCGGCGCTGCGTGAGCGGTTTCCCGCCGTGGAGGTGAACACCCTCGGGCGGACGGTGCTGCTGCGTGCCGCGCCTGCGGTAGCGGGGGACGTCCCCGGTGACGGGCGTCCGGACGGTCGGGCGGCGCGCACCATCGCGGTCGTGACCGCCGGCACGAGTGACCTCCCGGTCGCCGAGGAGTGTGCCGTGACACTCGACGCGATCGGCCATCGCGTAACTCGGGTCACCGATGTGGGGGTGGCCGGGATCCATCGGATCCTCGCTCGTCGGGAGACGCTCGCGGATGCAGCGGTGGTGATTGTGATCGCCGGGATGGATGGCGCGTTGCCCAGCGTGGTCGGCGGGCTGGTGCGCTGTCCGGTGATCGCCGTGCCGACGAGTATCGGGTACGGCGCCGCGTTCGGGGGACTTGCCCCGCTCCTCACGATGCTGAACTCGTGCGCCGCGGGTGTGCTGGTCTGCAACATCGACAACGGCTTCGGGGCGGCGGTGGCGGCGAGCCGCATCCTCGAGGGTGTCAGCTAGCCCACGCCCGTGGCGGGCCGAGCTGGCCTGAGCGCCCTCCGGCCTCATCCCTTCGAATCCGTCGTTGAACATCCGCCCGCGCCGGGGTATCATCCGATGGTAGCAACGGGGGCGACTGGTTTCGATTGTGTAGGTGGCTCCGTGGCTGCGCGCCCAGGTCCTCGGGTTCCTGGTAAAACACTCGGGACATTTCCAACTGCGAACAACAACTTCGCTCTCGCCGCGTAAGGCCTAGCCTTACTCCGGCAGTGCCTGAGTGGCAGCCCGCCCGGGGCGGTGCTCAGGTATCGCAAATCCGGGCTGGCCCAAGGGTGCGTCCACCGCCCGCGGGTGAGACTTCAGTGGACTCATCCGTGTGTGGGCGGCCTGCCGGCCAGCGCCCGGAGACATCAATCGGCGGGATACGCGCGTAGACGCTGTGGAAGATCTTATGCAAGACGGGAGTTCGAATCTCCCCGCCTCCACTCACCGCCCGACGCGGTGCTGCGAACCGGGTCGCCCCACGGGGCGGCCCGGTTCGTGCGTCTCAGCCCCGCCGCTCCTCGCGCCAAGCCCAGAGCACAAAGGTCAGCAGCGCGACGAGCAGCGCTGGGACGAGCATCACCATCCCGATCTGCAGGACCCCCTCGGCGAGTGGACTCCACGCGCCGGCCCCCGCATCCCCGATCCGGAAAGCCGCGCCGAACGCGAGCCCGCGCCAGAGGGTGAGCGGGACCCAGGTCAGGACGAAGGCCAAGGCGGCCCATCGGGCTCCGCGCCGCACGACTACTTCGCGCCGTCGCGCACTCGGATGAGCCCCTCCTGGGCGACCGAGGCGATCAACTGGCCGTCGCGGGTGAACACCTGGCCCCGCACGAACCCGCGGGCGCCATGGGCGGAAGGGCTGTCGCTCACATAGAGGAGCCACTCGTCCGCGCGGAAGGGCCGGTGCATCCAGAGCGTGTGGTCCAGCGAGGCGATCTGGACACGGCGGTCGCGCATCGTGAGCCCGTGCGGGAGCAACGCCGTCGGCAGGAACCCGTAATCCGAGGCGTAGGCGAGCACGGCCTGATGGACGATCGTCGGGTCGGGGATCCGATCGACGACCCGGAACCAGACGGCGCGACGTGCCTCGACCGGCCCGACGGCCTCCCCGGGGACGAAGGGATTCCGCGGGGAGATGAGCCGGAGATCGATCGGACGGTCCTGCGTCCAGATCGCGCGGATCGGCTCCGGGATGAGGTGTGCGTTCGCCCTGATGAGGTCGAGCTCCGGGGTGAGCGTCTCCGGGTCGGGGACCTCGGGCATCGGCCACTGGTGATCGATCCCCGGCTCGACGACGTGGAACGAGGCGGAGAGATGGAAGATCGCCTCGCCGTGCTGGATCGCCGTGACGCGTCGGCTGGTGAAGCTGCGCCCGTCGCGTGGGCGGTCGACGAAGTAGACGATCGGGGTGGTTAGATCCCCCTCGCGGAGGAAGTACCCATGCACCGAGTGGGCTTCGCGACCTTCGTCCACGGTGCGTCGCGCGGCGACGAGCGCCTGCGCGAAGACCTGCCCACCGAAGACGCGGCCGGTCCCGAGGTCGCGATTCTGCCCGCGGTAGATGTTGTGTTCGAGGGGCTCGAGCTCGAGGAGCTCCAGCAGGCTGGCGACGACGGTCATCGGTCGAAGCTAATCGAGGGGATACCGGTCACGCCTCTCCGGGGAAGACGACCTCATCCGGTCGGTTGCGCATGTGGTCGGCGAGGGCGGCGAAGCGTTCGCGCAGGAACGCCTTCACCGGCTCCGGCGCCGGATGCGCGTCGAGCGCCCGATCCATGCACCAGAGCCATTCGTCGCGTTCCCGCGAGGCGATCGGGAAGGGGAGGTGGCGCGCCCGGAGCCGCGGATGCCCGTACTTGGACTCGTAGAGGGGCGGCCCGCCACTCCATCCGGTCAGATACTCGAACAGCTTCTCCCGGCTCCGCTTGAGCGAGGCCGCGTGCAGACGACGGATCGTCTCCGCCTCCGGCGCGGTCTCCATGAGGTCGTAGAAGTGATCGACGAGCGCGCGGATGCCGGCCTCGCCACCGAGGGCATTGAAGGGGGGCGTCGGAGTGGTCACCCCGGAACGTTACGCGCCGACAGCCTGCGCCGCCGCGAGTCGGGCGATTGGTACCCGGAACGGGGAGCAGCTCACGTAATCGAGCCCCGTGGCGTGGCAGAAGCCGACGGAGCGCGGCTCGCCACCGTGCTCGCCGCAGATTCCCACCTTCAGCCCGGCGCGTGCCGCGCGGCCTTCCGTCGTCGCGAGGGTGATGAGCCGACCGACCCCGTCCACGTCGAGCACCTGGAAGGGATCGTCCCGGAAGATCCCGCGCTCCACGTACAGCGGCAAGAAGCGCCCGGCATCGTCCCGGGAGAGCCCGAGGGTGGTTTGGGTGAGGTCGTTCGTGCCGAAGGAGAAGAACTCCGCCTCCGCCGCGATCGCCCGAGCGGTCAGCGCCGCGCGCGGGAGTTCGATCATCGTCCCGACGAGATACTTGATCGCCGTCCCGGTCTCACGTGCCACCGCGGCGGCGATGCGGTCGACGATGGTCCGCTGGTGCCGGAACTCCTCCACCGTCCCGACCAGGGGGATCATCACCTCGGGGAGGACGATCCCGCCGCGGCGTGTCACCGCGGTGGCCGCCTCGAAGATCGCGCGGGCCTGCATCTCGGTGATCTCGGGATAGGTGATCCCGAGTCGGCACCCGCGGTGACCCAGCATCGGGTTGGTCTCGCGCAGCGCATCGACCACGCGCATCAGCTCGCTGCGGGTCACGCCAACGCGGCGCGCGAGCAGCTTCGCCTCCTCGCCGCCGTGCGGGAGGAATTCGTGTAGCGGCGGGTCGAGGAGGCGGATGGTGACGGGGAAGCCGTCCATCGCCGTGAAGATCCCTTCGAAGTCCTCGCGCTGCATCGGGAGGAGCTTGGCGAGCGCTCGGCGGCGCCCCCCTTCGTCGTGCGCGACGATCATCTCCCGCATCGCGTGGATCCGCTCGCCGTCGAAGAACATGTGCTCGGTCCGGCAGAGGCCGATCCCCTCGGCGCCGAACCCGCGCGCCACCTTCGCGTCGTGCGGCGTGTCGGCGTTCGCACGCACCTTGAGCCGCCGCCGTGCATCGGCCCAGCCCAGCAGTTCCGCGAAGCCGCGATATACCGGCGCCTCATCGGCGGTCCGCGTGCCGGCGCTCACCTGCATCACCTCGCTCGGCATCGTGGGGAGGTCCCCGAGGAAGACCTCGCCCGTGCCGCCGTCGAGGGTGAGCCAATCCCCCTCGCGCACCTCCGTCTCGCCGACCGTCACCCGATGATGCGCGGCATCGACGCGGAGCACGCCGCATCCGACGACGGCGCACTTGCCCATCCCGCGCGCGACGACGGCGGCGTGGGACGTCATCCCGCCCCGGGCGGTGAGGACGGCCCGGGCGGCGACGATGCCATGGAAGTCCTCTGGCGTTGTCTCGTCGCGGATCAGGATCACCGCATCCCCGCGCGCGGCCCGGGACTCGGCGACGTCAGCGTCGAAGACCGCGATGCCCGAGGCCGCCCCGGGGCTCGCCGGGAGGCCGACGCAGAGCGGCGTCCCGCGTGCGGCCGCGTCGATGACGGGATGCAGCAGCTGGTCGAGCTGCTGGGCGGGGACGCGTTGCAGCGCCTCCGGGCGGGAAATGAGTCCCTCGTTCACCAGATCCCGAGCGATGCGCACCGCCGCCGCCGCGGTCCGCTTCCCGGTCCGGGTCTGCAGCAGATAGAGTCGTCCGCGCTCCACGGTGAACTCGAGGTCCTGCATATCGCGGAAATGCCGTTCGAGGAGCGATTGCGTGCGGAGGAGCTCTGCGTACGCCTCCGGCAGGCGGTCGGCCATCACGGCGATTGGCTGCGGGGTGCGGATGCCCGCCACGACGTCCTCCCCCTGCGCGTTCACCAGGAACTCGCCGTAGAACACGCGCTCCCCCGTGGACGGATCGCGGGTGAAGGCCACGCCGGTGCCAGAGTCGTCGCCGAGGTTTCCGAAGACCATCGCCACGATGTTGACGGCCGTCCCCGGGGTCTCAGCGATGCCGTTCACCCGCCGGTAGTCCACCGCCTTCTTGAGGGTCCACGACTTCCAGACCGCCTCGATGGCGCCCCAGAGCTGCTCGCGCGGGTCGTGGGGGAAGGCCGAGCCGGTGACCGAGCGGATGAGCTGGTGGTACTCCGTGACGAGCGCTTGGAGCGCCTCCGCGGGGAGTTCCGCATCGGTCCGCGCGCCGGTGGTGAGGCGCTTCGCCGCCAGCAGGTGCTCGAAGTCGTGGAGCGGGACACCGAGGACGACGTCGCCGTACATCTGGAGCAGGCGGCGGTACGAGTCGTACGCAAATCGAGGGTTCCCGCTCAGCGCGGCGAGCCCGCGGACCGTGTCATCGTTGAGCCCCAGATTGAGGATGGTTTCCATCATTCCGGGCATCGAGACGCGCGCCCCGGACCGAACGGAGACGAGCAGCGGGTTCTCCGGGTCGCCGAAGCGCTTGCCCGACGCCTCCTCGAGCCGTGCGAGCGCCAGGCCGACTTCGGATGGCAGGTCAGAAGGGATTCGGCCGTCCGCGAGGTAACGGTCGCAGAGGGAGCAGGCGATGGTGAACCCGGGGGGCACCGGCACCCCGAGATTCGTCATCTCCGCGAGATTCGCGCCCTTCCCGCCGAGAAGGTCCTTGTCGTCCTTGGTGGCCTCGGCGCGGCCGTTGGCGAAGAAATAGACGGATTGCTGCACGGCAGGTCTCCGCGCCCCCGCAGGGCGCTTAGGCCGTCAGCTGCGCCGGATCTGGACCGGGGCAGCAGGCGGCCGGGTGGGGTAGCTCCCCGAGAAGCAGGCGTGGCAGAAACCGTCCGGCCCATCCGGCACCGCCTGCAGCATCCCGTCGAGCGAGATGTAGCCGAGGGTGTCGACCCCGATCAGCCGAGCGATCTCCGACACGTCATGCTGGGCCGCGATGAGCTGTGCGCGGTCCGGGGTGTCGATGCCGTAGTAGCAGGGTCCCGTGATCGGGGGGGAGGACACCCGCATATGCACCTCACGCGCGCCCGCGGCGCGGATGAGGGATACGAGCCCCCGTGTGGTCGTCCCACGGACGATGGAATCATCCACCATCACGACGGACTTCCCCTCGAGGATCTCGCGTACGGCGTTGTACTTCACCTTCACCTTCTCATCGCGCCCCTGCTGCGTGGGCTGGATGAACGTGCGTCCAACATAGTGGTTGCGGATCAGCGCCAGTTCGAGCGGGAGACCGCTGGCCTCGGCGAACCCGAGGGCCGCAGAGTTCGACGAGTCGGGCACCGAGAAGACGAAGTCCGCACCGGGGGCCGGATGTTCCCGCGCCAGGCGGCGCCCTAACGCACGCCGTGCGCGGTCGACGGATCCGCCGAAGACGCGCGAATCCGGCCGGGCGAAGTAGACGTGCTCAAAGACGCAGCGGTGGAGGACCGGCGCCGGCGGCCGCTGGAGCGTGCGGGTGGTGCCATCGGGTTCGACCGCGACGATCTCGCCGGGCGCGACCTCGCGGACGGCCACCGCGCCGACGATATCGAGGGCACAGCTCTCGGAGGCGAAGACGGTCGCGCCGTTGAGGCGCCCCATCACGAGCGGACGCCACCCGTACGGGTCACGCGCGGCGAGGAGGGTCTCGCCGATCGCCACGAGGAGCGAGTAGGCCCCTTCGACCCCATCAAGTGCCTCGGCGAGCTGGGCCTCGGGCGCGGTCGCACGGGCCTTCGCCAGGCGGTGCACGATCACCTCCGAGTCCGCCGAGGAGCTGAAGATCGACCCCTCCGCCTCGAGGGCGTCCTTGAGCTCGGCCGCGTTGGTCAGGTTCCCATTGTGCGCGAGGGCGATGTGCCCGCCGCGGAAGTGAACGAGCTTCGGCTGGGCGTTGTCGATCGTGCTGGACCCGGCCGTCGAGTACCGGGTGTGCCCGATCGCGACCGCGCCGGTGAGCGTCGACATCGTGTCAGCGGAGAACTTGTCGGAGACGAGCCCCATCGCTCGGATGGCGCGCACCTGCGCGCCGTCGACGGCGACGATGCCCGCCGACTCCTGGCCGCGATGCTGCAGGGAGTAGAGGCCGAGGTGCGTCAGCGCCGAAGCGCTGGGGTGGCCGGAGATACCGAAGATGCCGCACATCAGGCCGCGCCCTCCGTGACCACCGCCTCGGCCGCGGCGCGCGACATCGCCCGCGGGATCGCGCCGTGGTAAGCGTCCGCGAGGGTGGCGAGCGGCGTGGTCCAGTGGGCGGCGCCGACCTGGAGGGTGAGGCCATCGGTCGCCGGACGGACGACCCCGATGCGCTGCACCGGGACGCCGTATCGGCTGGCGATCGCGGCCACCGCTTCCGCGGCGGCCGTCGAGACGACGATGCGCCCCTGCGTCTCCCCGAACAGGAGGGCACGCGTCGAGAGCGCGGCCCAGGTCGAGAGGTCGACGTCGGCCCCGAGCGGGTGTGACTCATCCGCCATGCACGACTCCGCGAGCGCGACGGCGAGACCGCCCTCGGAGCAGTCGTGTGCCGAGCGCACGTGACCGGCGCGGATGGCCTCGAGGATCGCGCCGATGAGCGCTTTCTCGGCATCGAGATCGCAGGCCGGCGGGGACCCGGCGACGGTGCCGTGAATCCACGACAGATATTCCGAGCCGCCGAGTTCCTCGCGCGGTTCGCCGAGGAGGAGGATCGCGTCACCCGGGGTGGTGAAGGTCATCCGGGTCGCGTGCGCCGCGTCCTCGAGCACGCCGACCATCCCGATGGTCGGTGTGGGGTAGACCGCGCCCTGCGGGTTCTCGTTGTACAGCGAGACGTTCCCGCCGGTGACGGGGGTCTCGAGCGCCCGACAGGCATCACCCATCCCGTAGACGGCCTCGCGGAACTGGAAGAACACCTCCGGCTTCTTGGGGTTGCCGAAGTTGAGGCAGTTCGTGATCGCGCGGGGGGTCGCCCCGGTGCAGGCGACGTTGCGCGCCGCCTCGGCGACGGCGATCCGGCCACCGACGCGCGGGTCGAGGTAGACGTACCGCCCGTTGCAGTCGGTCTTCACCGCGATCGCCTTGCGCGTGCCCCGAATGCGGATGACCGCGGCGTCGGCGTGCCCCGGGCCGGCGACGGTCGAGGTGCGGACCGTCGAGTCGTACTGCCGATGGATCCAGCGCTTGCTCGCGATGGTCGGGGCCTCGAGGAGGCGGGTCAGTGTCCAGCGGGGATCCGACTCCTCGGGGCGCTCGGGAATGGCCGAGACATCCCGCGTCCGACGCGCGATGGCCGCCTCGCTCTCGCGCGCCTCCGGGTGGTACTGCGGGCAGTCGGTCACCAAGCGTGTGCCCGGGAACTCCGCGACGACGCGGTCGCCCTCGGTCACGCGGTAGACCGGCTCCGCGATCACCTCGCCGATCACCTCGGCCACGAGGTCCCACTTCGCGAGGATCGCCTTCACCTCGGCTTCGCGCCCTCGGGTCGCGACGACGAGCATCCGCTCCTGCGACTCGCTCAGCAGGATCTCGTACGGCGTCATCCCGGTCTCGCGAACGGGGACCTTGGTGGTGTCGATCGTCACGCCGACGTCGCCACGCTCCGCCATCTCCGCGCTGCTGGAGGTGAGCCCCGCCGCGCCCATATCCTGGATGGCGACGATGTGGCCCGAGCGGATGAGCTCGAGCGAGGCCTCGAGCAGGAGCTTCTCCGTGAACGGGTCGCCAACCTGCACGCGCGGCCGCTTGGCCTCGTTCTCCTCCGACAGGTCCTCGGAGGCGAAGGAGGCGCCGTGGATCCCGTCACGGCCGGTCCGTGCCCCCACCGCGATGATCGGGTTGCCGACGCCCTCGGCCTTGGCCCGGATGAGCTCCTCCTCGCGGAGCAGCCCCACGCACATCGCATTCACGAGGGGATTCCCCTCGTACGCCGCGTCGAACATCACGTCGCCCGCGACGGTCGGGATGCCGACACAGTTGCCGTAATCGCCGATTCCCTTCACGACGCCCGCCACCAGATACCGCACCCGGGGTGTGTCGAGCGAGCCGAAGCGGAGCGAGTTGAGCATCGCGATCGGTCGGGCGCCCATCGTGAAGACATCACGCAGGATCCCGCCGACCCCCGTCGCGGCGCCCTGATACGGCTCCACGGCCGACGGGTGGTTGTGCGACTCGATCTTGAATGCGACGGCCAACCCGTCGCCGATGGCGATGACGCCGGCGTTCTCGCCAGGGCCCTGGAGCACCCACGGGGCCTGCGTCGGCAGTGTCTTGAGGACCGGGCGCGAGTGCTTGTAGGAGCAGTGCTCGCTCCACAGCGCGCTGATGATCCCGATCTCGGTGAGGGTCGGGGTGCGGCCGAGCATCGCGACGACGCGGTCGTACTCGTCGGGAGTGATCCCGTGCTCGGCGACGAGCGCGGGGGTGATGGCCGGGTCGCCGGGGCGGGGCGTGGCGTGGGTCGTCACTGGTCAGGCCTTCACGGAAGCGAGCAGGGATTCGAAGAGGACGAGGCCGTCGGTCGAGCCGAGGAGCGGCTCGAGCGCACGCTCGGGATGGGGCATCATGCCGACCACGGTGCCACCGGGGTTGCACACCCCGGCGATGTTCTTGAGCGACCCGTTCGGATTGGCGGCGTCGGTGGGCTCACCGGTGGCGTCGACGTAGCGGAAGACCACCTGACCCTCGCCCTCGAGTCGGCCGAGGGTCTCCGCGTCGGCCGTGTAGCGGCCGTCGCCGTGGGCGATCGGCATCGTGAGGCGCGCGCCAGCTGCCGCGGCGCGCGTGAAGACGGTCGCGGTGGTCTCGACGCGAAGCGTGACGGGCATCGAGCGGAACTGGAGGCTCACGTTCCGCAGGAGCGCGCCCGGCAGGAGTCCCGCCTCGCACGCGATCTGGAACCCGTTGCAGATGCCGATGACGGGCCCGCCGCGGCGGGCGTGCGCGACAACCTCCTGCATGATCGGCGAGAACCGGGCGATCGCGCCGGAGCGCAGATAGTCGCCGTAACTGAATCCCCCGGGGAGGATCACGACGTCGGCGCCCTGCAGGTCGTGGTCCTTGTGCCAGAGGAGGACGGCCGATTCGTGCAGCCGCTCGATGATCGCGAGGAGCGCGTCCTCATCGCAGTTGGAGCCCGGGAAGGAGACGACGCCGACCTTCATGCGGGGCGGATCCCGGCGATCTCGAAGTCCTCGGTCACCGGATTCGCGAGGAGCCGGCCGCACATATCACGGACCGCGCGCTCGGCGCCGGCGGCGTCCGCGGCCTCGAGGTCGAGCACGAGATGCCGCCCGACGTGTACGTCGTGGACGCCGGCGAAGCCGAGGGTACGGAGGGAATCGGCAACGGCCTTTCCCTGCGGATCGAGGAGCCCCTTCCGGGGCACGATGTGGACACTGACGACGAAGCGGGTCACGAGCGGAAGTCCTCCGGGCCGTCGGCGGGCGCCGCGAGGCCATCGGGATCGAGGGGGTTGGGGAGGTCGAGCACGCCGCGGAGCACGGCCATCACGATGCCGATGATCACGTACGAGACGCCGACGGGGAAGAAGAACTCGCGCGGCATCACGAAGAGCGCGACGACCGACGACACGAGCAGCAGCAACCCGAGCGCGCCGTCGAGCGTCCGGACGCTGAACCGCGGCCACGCCCGGTACGGCACGTTGCTGATCATCAGGAAACTGAGCGTCGGCATCAGCCAGCGGAGGATCGTCTCCCAGGGCCAGCCGGCGAAGAACGTCTGATAGAGTGGGGTCTGGCTGAACCAGTAGTACGTCGCCAGCGTGCCCCCGGCCGCCGGGCTCGGGAGCCCGGTGAAGTACTTCGCCTTGGTCTCCGCGCCCGCCTGCTCGATGTTGAACCGCGCGAGACGCATCACCGCACACGCCGCAAAGAGGAAGACGAAGATCCAGTCCCACTTCGTCTTGTTCAGCTCGGCGAAGTAGATCATCAGGGCCGGCGCGAGCCCGAACGAGATCGCATCGACGAGCGAGTCAAGCTCCTCGCCGAACGCGCTGCCGGAGTTGGTCGCGCGGGCGATCCGGCCATCGAGCGCGTCGCAGAAGCCGCCGAGCACGATGCACCAGCCGGCCTGGTCGTGCTCGCCACGCGAGGCGGAGACGATCGCGTAGATGCCGAAGAAGAGGTTCCCGAGCGTGAGTCCGTTCGGGAGCATCACCATCGACGGACGGGGGAAGCGACGGCGGGCCATCACTGCGGTCCGGTGGGCAGCTCGGCTAGCACGGAGACGCCCGCCTGGGGTTTCTGCCCCAGCTGCGCGCGGATGGTGCTGCCGACCGGGACGAAGACGTCGACCCGTGACCCGAAGCGGATGAGCCCCATCCGCGCCCCCTGCTCAGCGGTATCCCCGACCTTGCTATACGTCACGATGCGCCGGGCAACGAGCCCCGCGATCTGGCGGAAGAGCACCTTGTGGGACCCCGTGCGGACGCCGACGGACATCTGCTCGTTCTCGAGCGACGCCTTGTCGGCGGCGGCGTTGATGAACTTCCCCTCGTTGTACTGCACGTGCTCGACGCGCCCGCTCACCGGGTAGCGGTTCACGTGGACGTTGAAGACGTTCATGAACACCGAGATGCGGATGGCACGCCCACCGAGGTACGACGGTTCGTCGACCTCGCGGATGTCGATGACGCGTCCGTCCGCCGGCGAGATCACGAGATTGGCGCCGCGGGGGCCTTCCCGCTCGGGATCGCGGAAGAAGTACACGACCCAGAGGCAGAGCAGGGTGAGGACGAACGCGAGCAGCCAGAGCGGCCAGGAGCGCCTCGCGAGCGCGGCGGTGTAGCCGGCGGCGGCGAGCGCCAGGGCGATGAGGATGAAGGGGATCCCTTCGCGGGCGACGGTCACGGGAGTCGGGTCAGGTCGAGGGGGGCGCCAGTGAGGCGCTCGAAGGCATCGAGGTAGCGTCGGCTCGTCGCCGAGACCACCTCGTCGGGGAGCGTCGGAGGCGGGGCGTTGCCGTCCCACCGCCCGGCGCGACGTTCGGCGTCCAGCCAGTCCCGGAGCGGCTGCTTGTCGAAGCTCGGTTGCGCGCGACCGGGCGCGTACTGGTCGGCGGGCCAGAAGCGCGAGCTGTCCGGAGTCATCACCTCGTCGATCAGCAGGATCGTCCCATCGGCGGCGCGCCCGAACTCGAACTTCGTGTCGGCGATCAGGATGCCGCGCGCGGCGGCGAGCTCGCGGCCACGGCCGTACACCGTGCGGGCGAGTCGCTCCAGCGTCGCGGCGGCCTCGCCTCCCACGATGCCCGCCATCTGCGGGATCGTGATGTTCTCGTCGTGGCCGCTCTCCGCCTTGGTCGCGGGGCTGAAGACCGGCGGGGCGAACCGCTCGCTCTCGCGGAGGCCCGGCGGCAGCGCCTCACCGGCGAGGGTCCCGGTCGCGTGATACTCCTTCCACGCGGAGCCGGCGAGATACCCGCGCACGACGCATTCGACCGGGAACACTTCCGTCCGGCGGCAGAGCATCGTCCGCCCCGCCAGCACATCGCGGTGGGCGCCGAGGGTCGGCACCGCGGCCACGATCTCGTCGACGTCGCAGGAGAGGAGGTGGTGCGCGACCTCTCCCTCGAACTGCCGGAGCCACCACGCGGTGACCTGCGTCAGGACGGCGCCCTTGTATGGGACCAGCTCACGCATCACGACGTCGAAGGCGCTCACCCGGTCGCTCGTGACGAGCAGCAGGCGATCCGCATCGACCACATACACGTCCCTCACCTTCCCGCGTCGCAACAAGGGGAGGGGGAGGGCGGTCTGCCCGACGAGAACCGGACTCATACGCGCACCTCGTCCGTGCCGGTGCGCACCTCGGCGCTGGCGGCGAGGAGCGGTCGCACGACCTCCGCGAGGAAATCGTCGACCTGCGCCGCGGCGCGGCCGATGAATCGGCTCGGCGCGAGCGCCGCCCCCATCGCCGTGGCGTCCACCGGAAAATCAGGGTCGCCGGCGAGGCGCTGCAGCAGGTCGTTCGGTCGCCCCTCGTCCTTCATCGCGCGGGCCGCGGCGATCGAGTGCCGACGGATGACCTCGTGCGCCTCCTGCCGGTCCCCGCCGGCCTGCACCGCCTGCACGAGGAGCGACTCGGTCGCCATGAACGGGAGCTCCTCGGCGATCCGCGCGCGGATGCGTGCCGGATGAACCTCGAGCCCGCGCACCACGGCCTCGAGCAGGATGAGCGTCGCGTCGGTCGCGAGGAACGCTTCGGGGAGCACCAGGCGGCGGATCGCGGAATCGTCCAGCGTCCGTTCGAAGTACTGCACGCCGTGCGTCTCGTTTGCGGTTCCCGCCACGGAGCGGATGAAGCGGGCGAGCGAGTTGATCCGCTCGCACTTCATCGGATTGCGCTTGTACGCCATCGCGCTCGACCCGATCTGGTCCTTCCCGAACGGCTCCTCGATCTCGCCGAACGCCTGCAGCATCCGGACGTCGCTCGCGAGCTTCGCGGCGCTGGCCGCGATCCCGTCCAGCACGTCGAGGACCTGGGCGTCGAGCTTGCGCGTGTAGGTCTGCCCGCTCACGGCGATCGAGGCGGGGACGCCCATCCGTTCACACACCATCGCGTCGAGCCGTCGCACCAGCGCGTGGTCACCGCCGAAGAGCTCGAGGAAGCTGGCCTGTGTGCCGGTGGTCCCCTTCACGCCACGGAGGGGCAGCGTGGCGAGACGATGGTCGAGGTCGCGCAGGTCGAGGACGAGGTCCTGCATCCAGAGCGTCGCGCGCTTCCCGACGGTGGTGAGCTGCGCGGCTTGCAGGTGCGTGTAGCCGAGCGTGGGTTCGTCGCGCCACCGCTCGGCGAAGTCGGCGAGGGCGCGGAGCACGGCGACGAGTCGCGCCCGCAGCAGCGTCATCCCCTCCCGCATCTGGAGGAGATCGCCGTTGTCGGTGACAAAGCAGCTCGTCGCGCCGAGGTGGATGACGCCGCGGGCCGCGGGGGCGCGGTCCCCGAAGGCGTGTACGTGCGCCATCACATCGTGCTTGAACCGCGCCTCGTAGCTGGCGACGGCGTCGAAGTCGATGTCATCGAGGTGCGCCCGCATCTGGACGAGCGCCTCGTCGGGGATGGCCACGCCCAGCGACCGTTGCGACTCCGCGAGGGCGAGCCAGAGGCGGCGCCAGAGGCCGTGGCGGGTCTGCGGGCTCCAGAGCGAGAGCATCGCCGCGGAGGCGTAGCGTTCGGCGAGCGGTGAGCGGTACTGGGTGTGCGTCATGAGATGCGGAAATCGGTCGAGTAGACGGCGCCGCCGCGTTCGAGGAACATGCGGATCGGACCGCGGCCCCCCGCCGCCTGGAGTAGCGCGGCGACCTGTTGGGCGTCGGTCACGGGCGTGTTGTTGATCTGCACGATCACGTCACCGGCGCGGATCCCGAGGGCCTGCGCGACCCGATCGCTGACGCCGACGACGACGGCCCCCTGGGGGGACTTGATCCCGCGCTCGGCGCGGATCGCCGCCGTCAACGTGATGAGTTCCAGTTCGCGGAGGACGGCGACGCGCTCCGCCCCCACCTCCGGGAGGTCCTTCACCGGGACGGTGAAGCGTTCCTCGCGGGCGCCCCGTCGCACCTGCAGAGCGACGCGCTCCCCGACGCGGAGGTCGAGGAGCTCCGCCTCCCAATCGTAGGCGTTGCGGATGGCGCGGTCCCGGCTGCGGACGATCACATCGCCCGCGCGCAGGCCGGCCTCGGCGGCGGGGCTCCCCGTCACGACCCGGTCGATCGTCGCGCCGGTGGTCAGGCTGCCGCGGCTCGCGCCAGGTGCGGCCGGTGCGACCTTCACGCCGATCCACGGCCGACGGATCGCCCCGTGCGCGAGGAGGTCCTCCGTCACACGGCGCGCGCGGTCGATCGGGATCGCGAATCCGAGGCCGACGCTGCCCCCCGTCGGGCTGTAGATCGAGCTGTTCACGCCGATGACGTCGCCTGCCGCCGAGATCAGCGGTCCACCGGAATTGCCCGGGTTGATCGAGGCGTCGGTCTGGATCATATCGACGTAGACGCTCGGCCCGTCCCCGCGCCCGGTGAGGTTCCGTCCCACGCCGCTGACGACGCCGACGGTGACGGACGGCTCGCTGTTGCCGAGGAGGAACCCGAACGGGTTGCCGATGGCCACGACCCACTCGCCGAGCAGGAGGTCGCGCGAGCTGCCGAGCGGGACCGTGGGCAGGTCCCGCGCCTCGATCCGCAGGACGGCGATGTCATTGAGTTCGTCCGCCCCGACCAGGGTCGCGGGGTAGGTCGTGCCGTCGCGGAGCGCCACTTGGATCCGGCTCGCCCCCTGCACGACGTGGGCGTTCGTCACGATCACGCCGGTCCGGTCGATGATGAAGCCCGAGCCGATTCCTGCCTGCACCTGGCTTCCGGGCCTCGCACCGAAGAAGACGTCGAACGGCGTGGCGACCGTCCGTTCGACCCGTTCCGTCTGCACGGTGACGACGGCCGGGGCGACGCGGGCGACGGCCGTCGTGATGGCGGTGCGACGACTCGTGTCGATCGCGTGGCGGAGGGAATCGCCGCCGCGCGTCTCGGCCGTCCCCTGTGCCGCGGCGGGCACCGCCCAGCCGAGGACGGCGGCCAGCAGAATGCGGCGGGTCAGGACGCGGTTCATCGTGTCCGTCGGGGCTTGGCTCGGCGGCTCACGTCGACGAGGAACCGGTCAACGCCGCGGTCGGTGAGCGGGTGCTGGTGCAGGGCTCGCAGCCCTTCGGGCGACAGGATGGCCGCATCAGCACCGGCGGCGGCGAGGTCCCCGAACCGCGTCGCGTTCGCCGGGGCGCCGGCCACGACGTCGCATTCGAGGAGCGAGCGGTCCAGCGCCTGCCGTAGGTCGCGGATTACGGCCTCCCCCGACTGGCCAACCGCCTCGAGGGCGTCGACGGAGACGACGACGTGCGCGGCGCCCGCCTTCGCGGCGAGGAGGCCCTGTGCCACGGAGTGGACAAAGGTGGCCGCGCAACGGATGCCGTCGGCCCGGAGGCGAGGCAGGGCAGGAATCGCATCTTCGATGAACGGCACGGCCACGATGATCTGTTCCGCGAGCCGGGCGAGCGCTTTCCCCTCACGGACGATCTGATCTGCCTGGAGGGACCCGACGCTCGTGAAGATCGGCAGCGACCAGACGGCCGCGACTTCACTCAGGATCTCGCGCGGGTCGGCGTGCGGCACGGTGGCGGCGAGGACCCCGGGCGTCGCGACGATCCCGTCGCACCAGCCCAGCGTGTGCGCCCACTCGATCTCATCGGGGAGGACGGAGGCGAGGTACAGGCGCATCAGGCGGCGTAGAGTTCAGGGGGGTAGGTGACGGCCTCGAGGCAGAGCCCCATCGGCGGTGCCGGGGGCGAGACCTCGTCGTTCGACTCGGCGGTGAGCAGTGCGGCGAACTCCTCGCGGGGCCGGCGCCCACGGCTGACGTCGAGCATCGTGCCCACGAGGAATCTGACCATGTGATGCAGGAACCGGTTCGCGGCGATCTCGAAGACGAGGTCGCCGGCCTCCGGGAACGCGGCGGGGCGCCAGCGTGCGAGGCTCACCTCACAGCGATGGTCGTCGGTGTCGGGGGCGGTCCCACGGACGGCGAACGCACGGAAGACGTGCGCCCCGGCGAGACGCTCGGCACACCAGTCGAGGGCCTGCCGGTCCACCGGATCGTGCCACGGGGTCGCCCAGCGGCGACAGAACGGGGAGTCGGCGCCACCGGCGGTGCCGATCGCGTACGTGTAGCGACGCGCGGTGGCGCTGAAGCGGGCGTGGAAAGCGGGGTGCATCTCGCGCGCGTCGGCGACCCAGAGATCGGGGGGGAGCTGGCCGTTCACGGCGCGACGCAGTCGATCGGGTGACCAATGCGCTGCGAGGCGGACCCCAGCGGCCTGGCCGCGGGCGTGCACGCCCGCGTCGGTGCGGCCGGCGCCCGTCACCCGGAGTGGGGTACCCACGAGGCGCTCAAGGGCCGATTCCAGCTCACCTTGCACGGTGCGGCGGTCGGGCTGGACCTGCCATCCGGCAAAGTCCGTTCCGTCGTACTGCAGGACCAGCTGGAAGGTCCGTTCCGCCATCCGGAGAAACCTAGCGGGACGCGTGGGGGGCCTTCAAGCGAAGCCTCGAGACCACCAAAAAATTCCCGGACCGTCAAACCCCGCCGATGTCGTCCGGCCCCCTTCCTGGCCTCGCCCTCGCGCTCGGTGGCGCCGCCTCAGTAGCGGCGCATCACCCCGACGACGATACCCTGCACGCGGACCTGGTCCTCGCGCACGTAGATGGGGGCCATGGTCGCGTTCGCCGGTTGCAGTCGGATCCGTCCGTCGCGTTCCCGGTAGTACCGCTTCACTGTCGCCCCTGCGTCGTCGATCATCGCGATGACCATCTGGCCATTGTCGGCTGCCGGGCGGTCCTGCACGACGACGAAATCGCCATCGGCGATGTGGTCCTCGATCATCGACTGGCCGCGGACCTGCAGGACGTAGTGCGAGCCACCGCGCCGTAGGAAGTCATCCGGTACGGCCAGCGTGTCGGTGCCGTCATACGCCTCGATCGGCGCACCGGCAGCGACCGCGCCCAAGATCGGCAGCTCGACCGAGCGTGGCGTCGCATCGCTCGGGAGGATCTCGATCGCCCGGCTCTCGTTGTAACTGCGCCGGATGTATCCCTTGCGCTCGAGGTTGCTCAGATGTTCGTGGACCGTGGCGAGCGAGTTATAGTTGAAGCGCTCGGCGATCTCCTCGAAGCTCGGCGCGTAGCCGTGGGCGGACGAGTACTCGGAGAGATAGATCAGGATCTCGCGCTGTTTCTTGGTCAGCGGCATCGGCCACCTGCGGCGGGAGTGGGGAAAGGGAGTCGGCCGACCGGCCGCCTCATCCAACAGACGCCCGAACAGTCACCGAAGTAACCCTATCCGAACAGTGACCGAAGCACAAGGCGAGTCGGGAGCAGGCGGGAGGGTGGGGTCGGCGGCTGCGCTGCCGGCCGACCCGCAGCTCGTCGTCGACGCGTTCCGCTACTTCGACAAGGTGATGCGGGCGCACCAGCTCTACCTGGCGAACAATCCGGCCTACGTGCGGTCGCTGGATGCGGCGCGGGCGGGGTTCCGCGTCCTTTTCGGGCAGGTGGATGCGGTGGAGCTGGCGGTCACGGAGACGGCGCTGCTCTGGCACGGGGTCGTGGTGCACGAGATGCCCCAGATCGCCGGCGACTCGCTCCCCTGGCTGCTGTACAAGGAGGGCGTCCGTGAGCTCGCCCTCTACCGCGGGTTCGAGGGAGCGGAGCTCATTGGGCTCCTTCGTTGCCTCGCGGCCGCCCGGCGGGCCACGGCGGAGCAGGATGATCTCCTCACCCTCATGTGGGAGCAGGATTTCGAATTCGTCCGCTACGAGTACATCGAGACTTTCGACCAGACGCCCCCTCTCGTTCCCGGTGAGGAACCCGGCATTTGGGGCATCCGGCCGGACGGCGCGCCGACGGTGGCGGATGCCCTGCGCGTCGTGCAGGAGGGGCGCGCACCCGCACACCACGCCCGTCGCCCGTCTACCATGATCCGGGTGGCCGAAGCGGAGGGCGGACCGTACGCGTTGCTCCCCGCGGAAATGGAGTACCTGCGCTCCGAGGCGACGCGTGAACAGGCCCTCGACCTCCGGCGTGCGGTCCTCGGTTCGCTCTTCGACATCTTCGAAGAGCAGACCGACCCCACGGTGCGCGCCGAGGCGGTGGAGGCGATTGAGTCCCTCTGCGTGCATTTCATCGATCGCGGCCACTTCAGCTCGGTTGCCTACGCGGTGCGAGAGGTCCTCTTGGTCCTCGACCGCGCCCCCGACCTCGCCGAGGGGGATCGTCGCACATTGGGCCAGCTGGCGGAGCGGATGAGCCGCCAAGAGACGCTCGCGCGGATGCTCACCGTGCTGGAGGACGCCGAGGTGCTCCCCTCGGAGGATGATCTCGTCGATCTCTTCGGGTACCTCAAGGTCGGCGCGATCGCGACGCTCCTCGACTTTACCGCGCGCACGCACAACAGCACCCTGCGGACGACCGTCGCGGGGGTCATCGAGCGGTTGGCCATCTCGCATACGGCCGACCTCGTGCGGCTCGTGGTTGATCCCCGTCCCTCCGTCGCCATCGAGGCGGCGCGGCTCGCGGGGCGGCTCGGCGTGACGGCGGCGGTCGCGCCACTCGCGGGCGTGGTGCAGTCGATGGTCGAGCAGGAGGTGCGGCTCGCCGCCTTGGCTGCGCTCACGACCATCGGGAGCGCGGATGCGATTGCCGCGTTGGAACCGCTGATCGCCGATCCGGTCCGCGAGCTGCGCGTGCCCGCGATCAAGACGCTCACCGCGCGCCGGGTCGTGTCGGTCCGGCCGCGGGTCGGCGCTCTCATCAAGGGGAAGGCGATCCGCGAGATGGACCGCTCGGAGCGGTTGGCCCTCTTTGAACTCTTCGGGAGCGTCTGCGGCGACGGTGGCGTGCCCGACCTGGAGGCGATGCTCACCACCTCGGGCGGCCTCTTCTCGCGCGGCGGTGATACCGAGCTCCGCGCGGCGGCGGCCATCGCGCTGGGGCAGGTGGGCACCCCGGCGGCGCGACGAGTGCTTGAGAGCCACGCCGCGGATAGGGACCCGGTGGTCAAGGCGGCGGTGGCGCGGAGCCTGCGCGCCCGCCCGGTTGACGCGGGGAGCGGCGCATGACGGGACCGAATCGGCCGCTCGACGGGGGGACGCTGGGGCGCGTCACCGGGAACATCGCGAAGGTGGGACTCGCCGAGAGCGACGTCCGGATGCTCGGTCGCCAGTTCCTCTTCTCGCTGTATGCGGCGATGCGCAACCTGCGCATCTATCCTGTCGACAATCCGACGGTGCAGAAGTCGATCGAGGACCTGTCGAAGACGGCGAACGAGCTCGTCTTGCGGGACGGCGAGGGCGAGTTCCGTGTGGCGGGCGAGTTCCTGTTCCTGAACGCCACGCGGATGAAGCTCGAGATGGACAACTACGAGAGCTTCAGTTTCGTCATCGCGCGCTTCCGGGAGAGCGACATCGAACGCCTCGGCTTCCGGCAACTCCCGGACCCGGCGGATTGGGCGGTGCTGCTCACCTGCCTGCTCGACCCGGTCGGGCCCTCGCCGCGCGCCCGCTACGATGCGCTCCGCGATGCCCTTGAGGTCAACGGGGTTGCCGCGTTTCGGCTGCGCCCATTCGAACAGGTTACCGAGGCGTTGGACGACGAGGCGGAGCAGCGCGCGCGCGCGCGTCGGGTCTACGAGCAGGCCGTGGTCGCGATCGTGGATGTGCAGTGGGCCGTTGGCCATGCGCACCCCGCGAACCTGAAACGCCTCAAGCGCGTGGTGCAGGGCCTAGTCGACCAGGTGCTGGTCTCCGAGGCGCCGCTCGTCGCGCTGACCTCGGTGCGCGGCTACGCCGCCGATGAGGTCACGCACGCGGTGGAGGTCGGCATCGTCGCTGTCGCGCTCGGTCGGCGCGTTGGGCTCAACCGCCTGGCGCTGTATCAGCTCGGATTCTCCGCGCTCTTCCACGACATCGGCTTGTCGCGGCTTCCGGAGGGGTTGTACGACGACGCACAGGTGTCCGCACCGGAGCGCTGGCGGATGCTCCGACAGCATCCCTGGCTCGGGGTGCTCGCCCTGCTGCAGCTCCGCGACCAGGCCGACTTCGCGTATCGGTCGATGCTGGTCGCGTATCAGCACCACATGCGGCGTGATCTCTCCGGGTACCCGAGAAGCCGGCGCATCGGTGAGCTCACGTACTCGGCGCGCATCGTCGCGGTCGCCGATGCGTACGTCGCACTGACCTCGCGCCGGCTCGCGACGGGGGAGAGCCTCGATCCGTCGGCGGCGCTCGCGCTGCTCCTTGCGAATCCGGCCCGGGCCCTGGACCCGGTCCTCCTCAAGGCCTTGGCGCTGCTCCTCGGGGTGTATCCGGTGGGCACCGCTCTCGTGCTCTCGTCCGGTGAGGTGGGCGTGGTGGTGCGCGCCAATCCGCTGCGCGAGCTCGGGGACCGGCCCATCGTCCGCATCGCCAGGGACGCCAAGGGCGCGCACCAGTTCCCCGGGCGCGAGGTGAATCTCGCTGAGGTTGATGAGGCGGGGGCGTTCAGGAACACGATTGTCGGCACCTTCGACGCCGATCGCCACGGCCTTCGCGCCGGGGACTACGTCCTATGAGCCTGCCGTTGGTGCCGTCGTCCGCCGCCGGCGCGTCGCCGGTCCTTCCGCCGTGGGCGGAGGTCGGCGAGCGTCGCCTCGCGCACATTGGGCGCGTCACGGCCCTGCTCGATGCCTGGGCGCGTGCCCTGCGGCTCGACCCCGATGAGGCGCAGGCATGGCACGATGCGGGCCGCTGGCACGACGCGCTGCGAGACGCGAGCGAGGCGACCCTGCGGGCGTTAACGCCGGGTCTCGATCGTCCCCTCGCGGTGCTGCACGGCCCCGCCGCCGCGGCGCGGTTGCTCGCGGAGGGGGAGCGGCGCGACGATGTCCTTGAGGCGGTGCGCTGGCACACCGTGGGGCACGGGGATTGGGCCCGCACCGGTCGCGCGCTGTACATGGCGGACTTCCTCGAACCCGGTCGGAACTTCCTGCAGGCTGATCGCGCCTTCCTCGCACACCATCTGCCCCACGATTTCGATGGCGTGTTCCGTCAGGTGGTGCGGATGCGCCTCGAGTGGACGCTACGAGAGGGCAAGGCGCTCTTCCCCGAGGCGGTCGACCTCTGGAACGCGGTCCGATGAGCCGCTGGAAAGGCACAGGGCGGTGGATCCTCCTCGCGGTCGTGGTGGGGGCGCTCGGGTCGTGGGCGTGGTCGCGACGTGGCGGCGCCGGGGGGGGACCAGTGTCGGTGTCCGCGGATCGACCATCGGCCGAGCGCCTCGTCCCTCCGGGGACGCGGATCGTCGTCGCGGCACTCAACGGCACGACAACGCGCGGACTGGCGCGTCGGGCGACCCGGGCGCTCCGTGACGCGGGGTTCGACGTCGTCGCATCTGGGAACGCCGAGTCGCCCACCGACTCATCGATCGTCTACCGGCACGCGGGGGATACCCTGTGGGCGCAGTGGGCTGCGCGGGCGATTGGCGGGGCGCGCATCGTGACGCGCCCCGATACGTCACGCGACCTGCACCTCACCGTGGTCGTCGGCCGGGCGTGGCGTCCGCCGCTCGATCCGTTCGACCCGTAGCTGGCCACAGGCGGCGGCGATGTCGGTCCCGCGGCTCTTCCGGATCGCCACCTCGACCCCGTGTCCGCGGATGCGGCGGGCGAACCGCGCGATCTCCTGCGGCGGGGTCGGAGTGAACCCCATCGAACCGCCGGGGTGCAGGGGGATGAGGTTCACGAACGCCTGACACTCCCGCGCGAGCGTCGCGAGGGCATCGGCGTGCGACGGCTGATCGTTGACGCTTCCGAGCATCACATACTCGAAGGTCACACGTCGGTCGAAGGCCGCCGCCGCCGCGATGACGTCCGCCAGCGGGTACTTCGTGTTCACCGGCATCAGCTGCTGCCGGAGCGCATCGCTCGGCGCGTGAATCGAAAGGGCGAGCCGGAACTGCTCCCGGCGTTCCCCGAGCGCGATGATGCCTGGGAGCACACCGACGGTGGACACCGTGATGTGGCGCGCCCCGATCCCGAAGCCCTTCGGATCGTTGAGGATGGTCAGGGCCTGCGAGACCGCCTTCCAGTTCATCAGCGGCTCACCCATCCCCATGAAGACGATGTTCGTCGCCCGGAGCGGGTCGGCCAGCAACGCGAGCTCGCGGACCTGTCCGGCGATCTCGTGGACGGTGAGGTTGCGTACGAATCCCATCGCCCCGGTGGCGCAGAAGGCGCATCGGAGCGCGCACCCGGCCTGCGACGAGATGCAGAACGTCAGACGCTCCCCATCCGGGATCGCGACCGTCTCGATCATCTGCCCGTCCGCGAGCTGGAAGAGGAACTTCTGCGTGCCGTCCCGCGACGCCTGCGAGGTCACGAGGGAGAGCCTGGGGAGGGTGAACGCCTCGGCGAGCCGGGAGCGGAGCCGCACCGGGAGGTCCGACATCTCGTCGAAGGTGGCCACCGGACGGGCCCAGAGGCGCGCCACGATCTGTCCCGCCCGGTATCCCGGCTCCCCCTCCGATGAGAGGAAAGCACGCAGTGCTGACTCGGCGTCCGCCGGGGCGAGATCCAGCAGATTGGTCATCCTGCAGAGTACCGGGGCCGACGGAGCGGGTCAACGGCCCTCAGCTACCACCAAGTGACGGCGCCCGTTAGGTTTACGTCGCTGATGCGTGCCGTGCTCCCCCCTCGCTGGTGGCCCCCCGTCCTCTGGATGGGTCTCATCCTCGTGATGACCTCGTGGCCGAAGCTCGACCTCCGCGTCCTCGCGACGTCCGGCGACAAGGTCGCGCACTTCGGCGCCTACCTGGTGCTCAGCCTGCTCAGTGCGCGGGCGGCGTTCCCCTCGCGTCGCCCCTGGCGAACGGCGGTGGCCATCATCGCGATGGTCGCGGTCCTCGCCCTGCTTGACGAATTGCATCAGGCATGGATCCCCGGGCGGTTTCCTGAGGTGCGCGATTGGATTGCGGACATCGGGGGAGCCATCGTCGGAATGCTCCTCGCCCCTCTCTTCTTCCAGCCGGCGCCTCGGCGCCCAAGGTCCGACTCGTGAGCACCAGCCCCTCCACCGCCCGCGCCACGACACTCCGTACGCACCTCGCCGGGGCCCTCCGTGCATCCGATGTCGGCGCCGAGGTCCGTCTTGGCGGCTGGGTCCACCGGACGCGGGACCTCGGTGGGCACGTCTTCCTTCACCTGCGGGATCGTGAAGGGGTTGTGCAGTGCTCCTTCAACGCGGACTGGGCACCGGCGGAGGTCGTCGCGGCCGCGGCGGCGGTCGGGGTCGAGACGGTTGTGCTCGTGGATGGGATCGTCACGGAGCGCCCGGCGGAGATGCGGAACCCCGAGATGGCGACGGGAGAGGTTGAGGTCCGCGCCACGGCGCTTCGGGTCGTCGGGCCGGCGGTGACCCCCGCGATCCCGGTCGCGCTCTCGAAGGAGGCGAAGCCGCCGGCGGAGGAGCTGCGCCTCCGGCATCGCGTGCTCGACCTGCGTCGCGAGGAGCTGCAGCAGGCGCTCGTACTCCGGCACCGGCTGATGCAGGTCACGCGGCAGGTGCTGAGCGATGACGGCTTCCTCGAGTTGGAGACGCCGATCCTCACGAAGCCGACGCCCGAGGGCGCCCGCGACTTCCTCGTGCCGAGCCGTATGCATCCCGGCGAGTTCTACGCGCTGCCGCAGTCCCCGCAGATCTACA
>JACCDM010111553.1_pt1 | contig 28366 bp, 28 predicted proteins | sample 7445851 | NCBI WGS metagenome assembly JACCDM01 (sample SAMN15323438, study PRJNA562643) | freshwater metagenome | isolation source: river surface water | place: USA:Blue River Watershed | collected 2017-08-16
CGGCGAGTGACTTTGAGCTGACCTGGTCGAACGAACCGGTGATCTGAGCGTCGCCAGTGGTGATGACGGCCTGGGTCGTTGGTGCGGTGATGACGTAGCCATCCAATGTGACGGCAAAGCGGTTGCGCGGATCAGTCAAACCGTAAAGGCGCTGAGTCACTCCTGCAAACGCCTTCGTGCCCTCGTCGTTGAAAGACAGGTTAACCGCCCAAGTGTTGGTCGATGCGCCGGTCGAGGTGGTTGTGGTTCCGTTCGAAGCGTTTGAAATGTCCTCGCCCGAAATCTCTACCGGACCAAGAATGTACTTTGCCGAGCTGTTCGCCTCACAGGTAACCAGCGGCTGGTCAGCTGGGTCCACCTGGCCGGGCTCGCGGAACTGCTTGGTGCAGTCCAGAGCGTCAAACTGAGCTTGGAGTGCTGGGGTGATCCAGTTAAGGTCCGATGGGTCGGTGGGAGCCACGTTTGGCTTTGCGGCTGCGCTTGGCGAGGCACTCGCGCCATCGCCACCGACAGTGCTGACGGCCGAGGTGTTAGTGGCTAGCACGGCTCGGAATTCGAGCTTTGCGCTGCTCTTGATCAGCTTCAAGGTGTTGTCATCAGGCGTACCAGGGATTGAGACGACGATGTTGTTGTCACCTGAGGTGGTGATCTGAGATTCGCTAACACCGGTCGAGTCGACGCGCTGACGAATAATGCCAACGGCCTGCTCAAGCTCCTGCTTGCTGATGGTTTGTCCGTCGGCAACGACCGGCGAAAGAATGATCGACGTGCCACCCTGAAGGTCTAGAGCCAACTTTGGAGTAAAGCTGGCGCCTGGGGCGCCAGTGGCGACACCCATACCAACCAGACCGGCGATGCCCAAGATAAGGACCGCCAGCCAGGTAAGACGACGCGTGGCCGACTTAGTTACACCTGAACGAGCCATGAATGAGAACCTTTTCCGTTACTTCTTTGCTGCCGGAGCAGCAGGCTTCTTTGCAGCAGGCTTCTTTGCAGCAGGCTTGACGGCAGCCTTAGGCGCTGCAGTCTTGTTAGCTGTCTTTGCTGCGAGAGCGACCGGAGCGTCCACGATGCGTGCGACGGCGCCACGAATAACGATGAACGAGGTGCCAGGGGTCGATTCGATAAGGACCTTGTCCTCTTCGATTGCCTTGACTTCACCGAACACACCGGCAGTGGTCATGATCCAAGCACCAGGCTTCAAGGCAGCGGCCATGTCACTCTGTTGCTTCTTGCGCTTGCGCGAGTTGAGGAACATCATCACCACTAGGAATGCAATAGCGGCGAACATGAAGAGGTTGCTTAGAACGTTTGCGTCCTGAGTTGCAGCGAGCATGTGAAGTCCTTTGAGTGAAGGGCCCGATTCGGGCATCCTTCCGATTATAGACGGCGGATTAGGCACATTCCCCGATTGAAACTAGCCCAGATGAGCCATCCCCGCAGGGGTAATTTGCCGTCCACGTGGAGTGCGCGCAATCAGACCCTCACGAATGAGGAAAGGCTCTACAACGGTCTCGATTGTTTCTGGCTCCTCGCCAACTGCAATCGCTAGTGTCGATAGACCCACCGGCTTAGCGTCAAACTTGTGTGCGAGGGCGACGAGTACGGCCCTATCAAGACGGTCCAACCCCTGTGCGTCTACCTCATATAGCTCGAGCGCTTGCGCCACGGTATCTTGCTGCGACTCTCCCCCGCCTTTTACGAGCGAGAAATCGCGGACTCGGCGAAGCAATCGGTTAGCGATTCGAGGCGTACCTCGAGAACGGGAGGCAATGAGGGATAGTGCTGGCTCGTCAAGGTCGATTGACATTATGCGTGCCGCTCGCTCAAGAACGCGAGTGAGCTCCGGCGCGCTGTAAAACTCGAGGTGCGCCGTGAACCCGAACCGGTCGCGAAGCGGATTCGGCAGCATGCCGCTTCTGGTGGTTGCGCCGACCAACGTGAATTTCGCAAGGTCGAGCGGAATGCTCGTCGCCCCAGGGCCCTTGCCAACCATCACGTCGATGCGGTAATCCTCCATAGCGAGGTAGAGCAGCTCCTCGGCTGATTTGCTCATGCGGTGAATCTCGTCAATAAACAAGACTTCACCTTCGAGAAGCGACGAAAGGATTGCAGCCAGATCTCCAGCGTTTTGGATTGCAGGGCCGCTCGTTACGCGGAGCGGTGCCCCGGACTCGTGCGCGATGATCATCGCGAGAGTCGTCTTGCCTAGGCCTGGTGGGCCGGCCAATAGTATGTGCTCTGCACTCTCGCCACGAGCTTTGGCCGAGTTAATAAGCAGGGTGATCTGTTCGCGAACCTTGTGCTGGCCCACGAACTCCTTGAGAGATTTTGGCCGTAATGACGATTCGAAACCGTCCTCGCCGCCCTCCGCCTCGGCCATGAGGATATCGCTCACGAACGAGCCGCCTTTGCCGAACCCAATGCTGCAAGCGCCTCACGGAGCAATTGGTCGCGCGTCACGCTAGGTGACCCTGAAAGAACTGAATCCAGAGCCTCAGAGGCTACGCGTTCCGCGATGCCGAGTCCCATGAGTGCCTGCAGCACAGATTCGCGCGACGCGTTTGAAGCCTGATTGACCGACGAAACGCCGATTTGCGCCTTAAGTCGACCAGCCAAGGTCACAATGAGAAGCTTTGCTGTCTTCGGGCCAATGCCAGAGATAGCCGAGAAGGCCTTATCGTCCTCGTTCGCAACGGCTACCGCTATTCGTTCTGGACTAAGTGCCGACAGAACTGCAAGTGCCAGCTTGGGCCCCACCCCCGACACACCCCTGAGTGAATCGAAGAAATCCCGTTCCTCAGCGCTAGCGAATCCGTACAGAAGCATCGCGTCTTCTCGCACAATCATGCTGATAAGCAGCGCTGCGCTATCGCCTAGGCGGAGCCCCTGGGCAGTGGCGGGTGTAACGGCGACGAGATACCCCACTCCGGATACGTCAATGACGACCTGACCGCCTGAGGCGGCCTGGACTGTTCCGGTAAGCGAGGCAATCACCCACCAAGACTAACCGCAGCTAACGCCGGTTCTTGGAAGCGCTGATAGCAGCGCGCCACTGCTCCTGCGCCTTTGTGGCGCTTGTTGCCCTTGAGCCAGAGTCGCCTCCGGCTGCTATACCAAGGCGCCAGGCATGGGTGATGGCTATCGCTAGTGCGTCAGCAGCGTCGGCAGGTTTGGGAACCTCGGCAAGCCCAAGGATGGTCGCAACCATGCGCCCTACCTGGTCTTTGCTCGCGCGACCGTTGCCAGTAACGGCCGCTTTGACCTCACTCGGCGTGTGTAGGGCGATGGGGATCTGATACTTGTCGGCCAGAGCCAAGAGAGCTCCACTGATTTGTGCGGTACCCATAACCGTGCGCAGATTAGCCTGCGCAAAAACGCGTTCGAGGGCAATGGATGATGGCTGATACTTGATTATTGCCGCCTCCAAGCCACGCGCGATCGAGCCGATTCTCTGCGCGAGCTCGCTGGAGGAATCGCTTCTAAGCGTGTCTACGGCAACTAGGCGAACGGTACGACCACTGCCCTGCTCGACGATACCGATGCCGCAGCGGGTTAGGCCGGGATCGACGCCGAGAATAAGCAAGTTAGTCGTTCTCTAGTTCTGCAAGAACTTCGGCGCTCATGTCGAAGTTCGAGTAAACGTTTTGCACGTCGTCTGAGTCCTCGAGTGCGTCGATGAGCTTGATCACCTTGCGGGCGGTGTCTGCATCCACCTGAATTGGCATCGACGAAACGAATTCGACATCCGCGCTTTCGTAGTCGATTTGCGCCGACTGAAGAGCCATGCGCACGGCGACCATGTCGCTCGGGTCGGTCGTGATAACGAACTGTTCGCCGCGGTCTTCGATGTCTTCGACACCAACCTCAAGTACGGCGTCGAGGAGCGCGTCCTCGGTGACGCCGCCCTCTGCGCTTACGAGAATGACGCCTTTGCGGCTGAACTGGTATGAGACAGAACCCGGGTCGGCCATTGTGCCACCGTTGCGGGACACGGCCAAGCGAACTTCGGCGGCAGCTCGGTTCTTGTTGTCGGTAAGACACTCGATCAACATCGCTACGCCATTTGGCCCGTAGCCCTCGTACATGATGGTCGAGTATTCGACACCATCGCCGCCGATGCCCGCACCGCGCTTGACTGCGCGGTCGATGTTGTCTGCCGGGAGGGAGCTCTTCTTGCCCTTTTGGATTGCGTCGAAAAGGGTTGGGTTTCCATCTATGTCAGGACCGCCAAGTCGGGCAGCGACTTCGATGTTCTTGATTAGCTTGGCGAACAACTTAGCGCGCTTGGCGTCGATTGCTGCCTTCTTGTGCTTGGTGGTTGCCCATTTGGAGTGACCGGACATGATGCTCCTGTAATGAATGCCTTACAGCGTTGGATAGCTTAGATTCTACCGAGCACTAAGGACCATGTCGGCGAATAAACGATGGATGCGGGTCTCGCCAGTGACTTCGGGATGAAAGGAAATGCCAAGCGCGTTGCCCGAGCGTGCAGCTACCACTCGGCCATCATGGAGTCTTGCGAGCACCTCGACACCCTCGCCCACCTCTTCGATTACCGGGCCGCGTATAAAGGCTGCGTGGACTGGCCCATTTATGCCCGCAACGGCGAGCTCTGTTTCAAAAGAGTCCAGTTGGTTACCGAAGGCATTTCGACGCACAGTGACATCCAACGCTGCCAGCGATTCCTGACCTGCGATGCCATCGGTGATCCTGGTCGCAAGCAAAATTAAGCCGGCGCAAGTGCCAAAAACAGGCATTCCGGCATGAATAGCGTCGCGAAGCGGATTCCAGAGGGCGAATGACTGAGCTAACTTCTGCATAGCGGTGCTTTCGCCGCCGGGGATGATGAGTCCGTCCACCTGGTGCAGTTCGCTCTCGCGGCGCACCTCGATGCCGTCGATGCCTAGGGTTTCGAGGACCTGTAGGTGCTCGCGGAAGTCACCTTGCAGTGCAAGGACGCCGATTTTCAGCGACACGGTGGAATCGAAACTTGGCTTACCAGCCGCGCTCGGCGAGGCGGTGTGGGGCTGGTAGATCGGATACATTGATGCCGACCATGGCCTCACCCAGACCGCGGCTTACCTCTGCCAACACGGCTGGGTCGTTGTAGAAAGTCGTTGCCTTGACGATGGCCTTTGCACGCGCAACAGGGTCACCCGACTTGAAGATTCCCGACCCAACGAACACGCCATCGGCGCCTAGCTGCATCATCATCGCGGCATCTGCTGGTGTTGCCACGCCACCGGCGACAAACATCACGACAGGCAGCTTGCCGGTCTTGGCGACTTCGCGCACGAGTTCATAGGGTGCCTGGAGCTCCTTGGCAGCGACGTAGAGCTCGTCCTCGGTCTTGGCTGCCAGGGCACGAATCTCGGCCGAGATCGTGCGGATGTGCTTGGTTGCTTCCGATACATCACCAGTGCCGGCCTCGCCCTTAGAGCGAATCATCGCAGCACCTTCAGTGACGCGACGCAGAGCCTCGCCAAGGTTGGTTGCTCCACAGACGAATGGCACCTTGAAGTTCCACTTGTCGATGTGGTTGACGTAGTCGGCAGGGCTGAGAACTTCTGACTCGTCGATGTAGTCGACACCGAGCTGCTGAAGAACCTGCGCCTCGACAAAGTGGCCGATGCGGGCCTTTGCCATAACTGGAATGGACACCGCATTGATAATGCCGTCAATCATGTCTGGGTCGCTCATGCGCGACACGCCACCCTGTGCGCGAATGTCGGCTGGAACGCGCTCTAGTGCCATGACGGCGACTGCGCCTGCGTCTTCTGCAATCTTGGCCTGCTCCACCGTGACGACGTCCATGATGACGCCTCCCTTGAGCATTTCGGCGAGGCCGCGCTTGACTAGCTGGGTTCCTGTTGAGGGCTTGTTGGTCTCAGTCATGTGACCAGTCTAAACCTTGCCGAACAGGTCGTTCCATCCCTGTGCGATGTCTGATCGAACTTCACCGAGAAGTCGCGGCAGAGCCTTGGTTTCGGCGATGATCGGGAAGAAATTAGCATCGTTGCGCCAACGCGGCACCACGTGCTGATGCAGGTGGCCAGCGATACCGGCGCCGGCCACCTCGCCCTGGTTCATGCCGATGTTGAACCCGTGCGACCCTGAAACTTTCTTGAGAACTCGCATGGCTTGTTGCGTGAGCAAGCCGATTTCCGCAACCTCATCGGGCGTGGCCTCGTCATAGGTGCCGATATGCCGATACGGGCACACGAGCAGGTGGCCGCTGTTGTAAGGGAAAAGATTTAGCAAGACATACGCTGTCTCGCCCCTGCGAACGATCAGTGCATCCTCATCGGGATTCTCCGGACCAAGGCAAAACGGACAAAGATGCGCCTCGGGCTGTTGGCCGTGCTGAATGTATGCGAGACGATGCGGGGTCCAGAGATGTTGGAACGCGTTTGGCGCACCGGCGATCTGCCAAGAACCCTGCACATCGACCACTGCTAGACCTGCGCCTTGCTTTCGATTGCCTCAAGAATTCGCGCGACTGCTTGATCGACAGGGATGCCGTTCTCTTGCGAACCGTCGCGGAAACGGAAACTTACCGCGCCGTTGTCGCGATCTTGTCCTCCAGCAATGAGCATGAATGGAACCTTGGCCTTCGTGTGGTTCAAGATCTTCTTTTGCATGCGGTCGTCAGACGCATCAACGCTTACGCGCACACCCTTGGCGCGCAACAGTGCGGCAATCTCGTCGAGGTAGTCGGCGAACTCGTTCGCGACAGGCACGCCAACGACCTGTACCGGCGCGAGCCAAGGCGGAAAGTGACCGGCGTAGTGCTCCGTGAGCACGCCGAAGAATCTCTCTACCGAACCGAACAGAGCGCGGTGAATCATGACCGGACGCTGACGGCTACCGTCAGGCGCTGTGTATTCGAGGTCGAATCGTTCTGGCAAGTTGAAGTCGAGCTGGATGGTCGACATCTGCCAAGTCCTGCCGATGGCGTCGCGTGCCTGAACCGAGATCTTCGGGCCATAGAAAGCCGCGCCACCCGGGTCTGGCACCAGTTCTAGTCCAGAATCCGTGGCTACCTTCTGCAGCGTGCTGGTGGCGCGCTGCCAGATCTCGTCTGCGCCAACGAACTTAGGGTTCCCGTCTTCCTTTGTTGAGAGCTCCAAGTAGAAGTCATTGAGGCCGTAGTCGCGCAGCAGGCCGAGCACGAAACCTAGAACGTTGGTGAGTTCGGCTTCCATCTGGTCCGGTGTGACGAACAGGTGGGCGTCATCCTGAGTCATTCCGCGCACTCGAGTAAGACCATGCAATACGCCCGACTTCTCATAGCGGTAAACCGAGCCAAACTCGAATAGGCGCATGGGGAGCTCGCGATAGGAGCGCGACTGCGACTTGAAGACGAGAATGTGGAATGGGCAGTTCATTGGCTTCAGGTAGTAATCCTGGCCCTGCTTCGTAACGTTGCCCTCGTGATCGCATTCCTGATCGAGTTTCATCGGTGGGAACATGCCGTCGGCATACCACGCAAGGTGCCCCGAGGTCTCGAACAGGTTGCTCTTGGTGATATGTGGCGAATAGACGAACTCGTAGCCCGATTCTTCGTGGCGCTTACGGCTGTAGTCCTCCATAACCCGACGCATGACTCCACCCTTCGGATGGAATACTGCTAGGCCAGAACCGATCTCCTCGGGGAACGAGAAGAGGTCGAGTTCCTGGCCGAGCTTGCGGTGATCGCGCCGAGCCGCCTCCTCTAGCCGTTCCTGATGTGCCTTCAGATCCTCTTTGTTCGCCCAGGCCGTTCCATAGATGCGCTGAAGCTGTTTGTTGTTCTCGTTGCCGCGCCAATAGGCGGCTGCTACGCGCGTTAGCGAGTACGCACTGCCCACGGTTCGCGTGCTGGGAACATGCGGGCCTCGGCAAAGGTCCTTCCAAACCGTTTCGCCGGTCTGAGGGTCAACGTTGTCATAGATCGTCAGTTCGCCCGCGCCAACCTCGGCAGCACCGTCCCCAAGATCTGCTGCGTTGCCTTTTAGGCCAATCAACTCGATCTTGTATGGCTCGTTCGCCAGTTCGATTGCTGCATCGGCTTCGGTGGTAGCGCGTCGCATGAACCGTTGGCCCGACTGAACGATGCGGTTCATCTGCTTTTCGATAGCGCGCAATTCCTCGGGGGTGAACGGGTTTTCGACGTCGAAGTCGTAGTAAAAGCCATCCTTGATGGCCGGGCCGATGCCGAGACGTGCTTCGGGACGGAGGGTTTGCACCGCCTGGGCGAGCACGTGTGCCGTGGAGTGACGCAAAATTGCTAGACCGTCAGCCGAGTCGATGGCAACGCCTTCGACGACGTCCCCGTCGAGAGGCTTGTAAGCCAGATCGCGGAGTTCGTCGTTCACGCGCAATGCGACGATGGACTTATCGACGAAGAGCTTGAAACCGTCGATACCGGCTTCGATGCTTTGACTTGCTCCAGCAAGGGTGATGTTTATAAGCGACACTTTGGTTCTCCGTAGGTCAATTGCGCAGACACGAGTCTACCTTCGAGCGCGCGCTGGAAGGGCAGGCGCACGGCGCGACACTAAGGGCTACCTTGCTGGAATGGCTCTCGATTCAGGGGTATTTTGGCAACCATGCCTAAGAAGATTGACCCAATCGACGACCAATTGATTACCGACGTCGAGTTTCAAAAGAGCGCGATGGCGCACAAGTTGAACTGGCTCCGTGCCGGTGTGCTTGGAGCAAATGATGGCATCGTGTCTACCGCCGGCCTTATTTTCGGCGTGGCTGGAGCAACCTCGGACACTTCGACAATTCTGGTCGCCGGTGTGGCAGCTATGGTGGCGGGATCAATCTCGATGGCTGGCGGCGAATACACATCGGTGAGCGCTCAGCGCGACAGCGAAGTAGCCGCGATCGCACAGGAGAAGCGAGAACTCGAGGAACAGCCCGAGATGGAGTTGCGCGAACTCGCCTGGTTTTATGAGCAGAAGGGCCTGTCGAGTGAGCTGGCTAGTCAAGTAGCGGTTGAACTCACCGCCAAAGATGCGCTCAAGGCTCACGCTGAAGCGGAACTAGGAATAAGCCATGACGAACACGTGAGCCCAACCGCGGCAGCCGTCTCATCGTTCGTCGCATTCGCCGCAGGTTCGGCGCTGCCACTCCTTACGGCTACCGCTATGCCTTGGCCCGAGATCCGTATCCCAGCAACAATCGTCGCGGTCGCCGCTTCCCTCGCCCTGACTGGTTATGTAGCGTCGCGCATTGGTGGTTCAAAGCCACTGCGAGCCGTTATTCGCAATGTTGCCGTGAGCTTGCTGACCATGGGTATCACGTACGCAATCGGCTCGCTGGTCGGTCACTCGATCGCCGGCTAGCCTTTGGTGTCAAACGCGCACTATTCCGACCTTGGGAAAAGTAGACTCGAAGACGTGGCTAAAGTTCAAAAGTACGACGTAGTTCTTATCGGTGGCGGCATCATGAGTGCAACCCTTGGCACCCTGTTGAAATCGCTCAAGCCAGACCTCAGCATCAAGTTGATTGAGCGCCTGGGTGATGTTGCGCTCGAGAGCTCTAACCCCTGGAACAACGCCGGCACGGGGCACGCAGCTCTTTGCGAGCTTAACTACATGCCCGACTCTAAAGATGGCTCATTGCCTGATCCCGCCAAGGCCATCCAAATCAACGAACAGTTCCAGCTCTCGCGACAGTTCTGGGCGCACCTGGTGCGCGAAGGCGTCCTCGGAGAGCCCAAGACTTTCATCAACTCGACACCCCACATGACTTTTGTTCGCGGTGCAAAGGATGTCGACTACCTAACTCGGCGCTATCAAGCCCTGCGAAACGAACCCCTGTTCGCCGGCATCGAATTCAGCTCTGACATCGATCAAATTGCCAAGTGGACTCCCCTGATTGCCAAGGGTCGCGACAAATCCGAAGTCGTGGCCGCCACACGCATCGATTCGGGCACCGACGTCGACTTCGGTTCGGTTACCCGTCAACTGATTGCGCACCTTGCCGCAGCAGGTGTTGAGATTCAAACCGGTGCAGAGGTTCGTGGACTAAAGCGGACCGGCAAGACCTGGACTATGCGCGTCAAGAATTTGCGTAGCGAAGCGAGTGAGCGCGTTGAGGCCGGCTTCGTTTTCGTCGGTGCTGGCGGTTGGGCACTGAAACTCTTGCAGCGTTCAGGAATCGCAGAGGCGAAGGGCTATGGCACCTTCCCGGTTTCAGGCGAATTCCTGCAAACCACTAATCCAAAGGTTGTAGCTCAGCACAACGCCAAGGTCTACAGCCAGGCTGCGGTGGGCGCTCCACCGATGTCTGTCCCTCACCTAGACACCCGAGTCGTTGATGGGAAAAAGACTCTGCTGTTTGGCCCATACGCCGGCCTCAACCCCAAATTCTTGAAACAAGGATCGATTCTCGATCTGCCATTATCGGTTCGCTTCGGCAACCTCATCCCATACCTGTCTGTGGCCGTATCGAACCTGGGGCTTATCAAGTACTTGCTTACCGAAATTACGAAGTCTAAGGCAGCGAAGTTCGCCGCCCTTCAGGAGTTCGTCCCAGAGGCCAACCCGGCCGACTGGCAGGTCATTGTTGCAGGTCAACGTGCTCAGGTCATCAAGAAAGATGCCAAGAAGGGCGGAGTGCTGCAGTTCGGCACCGAGGTTGTCGCAGCTTCGGACGGCTCGATCGCCGGCCTGCTAGGCGCATCGCCAGGCGCTTCGACCGCTGTTTTCATCATGATCGAGGTCCTGAAGAAGGCCTATCCGAACGAGTTCAAGTCGTGGGAGCCAAAGCTCCGAAAGATGATGCCCGGTTACGGCATTGCTCTGAACAAGGATGCGAAACTGGCAGCGAAGCTACTTGATGACACAGCCAAGACGCTGAAGCTGACCGCATAAGCCACAATCGCCGAACAAAAAGCAGAAAGCCCTCGGGATAACCGAGGGCTTTTTCTGGTGGTCGATACTGGGATCGAACCAGTGACCCCTTCCATGTCAAGGAAGTGCGCTACCGCTGCGCCAATCGACCGTGCGCTCAATACCGAAGTGTTGAGGTTGTTTGGAGGTGGAGACGGGATTTGAACCCGTGGTTATACAGCTTTGCAGGCTGCTGCTTTGGGCCGCTCAGCCACTCCACCGTGCTGGGCATAGGCATTACGCCAATCCGAGCGGATGACGAGATTCGAACTCGCGACCCTCACCTTGGCAAGGTGATGCTCTACCAACTGAGCCACATCCGCGTTGCCTTCTTTCGAAGACTTCACCACTATACGCGATTCAGAAATTGATTGCAAACCGTTGCGACACGGCGCTTTCGACTCAACGCATAGACTCGTGAACTATGAATCCATCCGAGTTTGGAACCGGCTCACCGGGCGAGGTGGCCCTCGCCTACCTGTTCACCATCCTGCTCTTTGGAATGTTCTTCGCGGCCATCCTGGTGCCACTTTTTTGGATTGGCAGCAATATTCGCGAACGCTGGCACGACTACGAGCCCAGGAAGCGATTCAAGGTTGTCGCCTACTCTGTGCTGACCCTCGCAGCACTGGGGCTCTTGCTCTGGCGCGGTGCTATGCCAAGCAACTTCTAGCCCCGCCAGCTCCAACGCGGATCGGCCTGCGAGTAGGCCGTTTCGCCGTGTTGGACTGCATCGATGCCCGCGATCTCGTCGGTACTAGTAACACGCATGCCGATTGTGCGCTGAATTACCCAACCCACCGCATAGCTGATGGCGAACGCGTAACTGCCTACCACCAAGACGCCAATCGCTTGCTTTCCGAGTTGAAGCGCTCCGGCGCCGAACGCCAAGCCGACAGCGTTGCCGGCCAGGTCGTGCCCAAAGACCCCGATCCACAGCGTGCCCACGATTCCGCCAACCATGTGAATGCCAACTACATCGAGTGAATCGTCAAATCCGAGAAGGTACTTCAACTCGATGGCTAGACCGCAGATAACACCGACGGCCGCCCCCAAAGCCAGGGCCCAAACGGGGTCGAGATAGGCGCAGGACGGTGTGATGGCTACTAGCCCGGCGACCGCACCCGAGGCAGCGCCAATCGACGTTGGCTTACCGTGCGCAATTCGCTCATAAAGCGCCCAAGACAACATGCCGCCTACGCCTGCTGCAAGCGTATTCACGAAGGCGACGGCTGCCGTTCCATCCGCTGCCAGCTCCGATCCGGCGTTGAAGCCAAACCAGCCAAACCAGAGGATGCCGACGCCGATAAGCACCAGTGGCACGTTGTGCGGGGCGTGCATGCCCTTGGTGAAGCCGAAGCGCTTTCCGACGACGAGCGCGAGGGCCAGCGCAGAGGCGCCACTGGCCACCTCCACGACCGTACCGCCGGCGAAGTCGAGCAGTCCAAGGTTGTAAACGAGCCAGCCACCGTCAGTGATGACGCCTTCATCTACCGAGAAGTTGAAGACCCAGCCCGCGACCGGAAAGTAAACAAGTGCCGCCCACACGGCCGCAAATAGCATCCAGGCTCCGAACTTGACGCGGTCTGCTACTGCACCGCTGATTAGGGCCACGGTGATGATGGCGAACGTGCCTTGGAACCCCACGAACGCGAGGGCGCTACCGTCACCCGAAGTACGTGCCGAATCGGTGACTGCCTGCAGGAAGAGGTTGTCTAGGTTTATGCCAAAGACGCCGTCCCAGCCAACGAACGTTGCGTTACTGGCCCCAGAAAACGCCATTGCGTAGCCGAAAGCGACCCACATGGTGCCAACGAGAGCCAAAGATCCGAAGCTCATCATGATCATCGAAACGACACTCGATGCGCGCACCAAACCGCCGTAGAAGAAGGCGAGACCTGGCGTCATGAACAAAACCATCGCCGAGCAAATGATCAGAAACATCGTGTTGTCAGAATTCATAGCTTCTCTCTAGTTAACGCGCGGAAAGGGATGAGCCGTTAGGCCCATCCCAAACCGCTACTTCCTTGTAGCTACCCTCGGTCGTTACCGAAAGCGTATGCCTCTTCACCGTGAACGACAGTGTCGATACCGGCGATTTCATCCTCAGCCTTGACTCGGAAACCGATAGTTTTTTCAACCGCGAATCCGATGATCAACGCAAGCACGAAGGAATAGATGAGTACCGCGCCGGCGCCAAGCGCCTGCATGGCGAACTGGTGCCATCCGAAGCCAAATGCAGCACCCACGTTGTTTCCGAAGATTCCGATGAACAGTGTGCCGACAATGCCGCCCACGAGGTGAATACCCACGACATCGAGAGAATCATCAAACCCGAGCGCGAACTTGAGGTCGACAGCCAGTGCGCAGAGCGCTCCTGCAAGTACACCGAGCACGATTGCCCAAACTGGGTCAAGGCTTGCGCAAGCTGGCGTAATCGCAACAAGGCCCGCGACAGCTCCAGAACCGGCACCGATTGAGGTTGCCTTACCGTGCTTGATCTTCTCTACGGCGATCCAACCCAACATGGCTGCGGCAGGTGCCGCCAAGGTGTTGATGAAAGCGATAGAAGCTAGACCATCAGCCGCAAGCTCAGAGCCCGCGTTGAAACCGAACCACCCGAACCACAGAAGTGACACGCCGAGCAGCGTGAGTGGCACGTTGTGTGGCTGTGTGATCCCCTTACTGAAACCAAAACGCTTGCCGAGAACGATGGCTAGCGCTAATCCGGCAGCACCGGCGTTGATGTGCACAGCCGTACCACCAGCGAAGTCGATCACGCCGAGACCGTATACGATCCAGCCACCATCAACGACCTTGCCATCTTCGAGGGTGAAGTTGAAGACCCAGTTGGCGACTGGGAAGTAAACGATTGTCGCCCAAAGACCAGCGAACACCATCCATGCGCCAAACTTTGCTCGGTCGGCAATTGCGCCAGAGATTAGTGCCACGGTGATGATCGCGAATGTTGCCTGGAATGCCACAAAAGCCATTGACGGGTAGGAAAGAGCTGGATCTGCCGCATCGGCAACCTGCGCGGACAGCCCTAGGTACGAAGTGTCGATGCCAAACCAGCCGTCAATTCCAAAGAAGGTGTCGGTTCCTTCGTTCGCGAATGCAATCGCATACCCGTAAAGAATCCATAGGACCGCAATCAGGCCGAGCGATCCGAAGCTCAGCATCATCATGCTCACGACACTCTTGGCCTTGACCATGCCGCCGTAGAAGAACGCCAACCCTGGCGTCATTAGCAGCACGAGTGCTGCCGAAATCAGCACGAATGCCGTGTTTCCTTGATCCACTTGTTTACCTCTCTCTAAGAAAACAAATAGCGCCGGTGTATCCGGTCACAATGCAATCTTGAGAGGCGAAAGTTTCGTGGGGTTGCGAGAAATGTTTCGCGTTTGTAAAAAGAACTAGGAACTCATCGCGCCAAGGCGGCTAACAGCCCTGAGGTATTTCTTCTTATAACCACCGGAAATCATCTCTGGCGAGAAGCAGTCGGTGAGTGGCACACCGGAGGCCTGAAGTTTGACCTGACGCTCGTAGAGGCGATCGATTAGGGCTACCCATCGAAGCGCTTGCACCTGGTCGGTAAGTTGCCGCATACCAGAAAGGGCAAGGGCATCTACCCCTGCAACGAGGCTCGCAAACTTCGAGGGATGAATCGTGGCTAGGTGCGACAACAGAGAGTCGAAATCATCTGCGTAGGCCGACTTCCCCGCGTGCGCCTCGCCGCCGATCCATCGCTCAAGTTCACCCGCTTCGAAGGTGCGACTATGCGCTTCGGTAGGTCGGTGCCGGTAGTCCTCGCCGTCGACGCTAACCATCTCGAACCGGTCAGCCATCGCACTAATTTCGCGGGCGAAGTCAGAAGCCGCAAAACGACCTTGACCTAGAGCATTCGGTGGGGTGTTCGACGTGGTCGCAAAACGCACGCCGTGCGCCGCTAGTTCACTCAGGAAGCGACTCATGATCATGGTGTCGCCCGGATCGTCGAGCTCGAATTCATCGATGCAAAGCAGGTTGTACGTCTTGAACACGTCTATGGCTTTTGCGAATCCCAGAACACCCACAAGCCCCGTATACGCGAGGAAGCTGCCGAACGCCTTAGTGCCTGATGCCGCGTGGTAAGTGGCTGCAAGTAGGTGAGTCTTGCCAACACCGAAGCCGCCATCGAGATATAGCCCTGCCTTAGGTTCATTGCGCTTAACAAAGAGGCTGCGAATGCCGGAGTTTGATGATTTGAGCCCCAGAAAATACTTGGCCGCCCCGACAGCGGCAGCCTGCGAGGGAAATTTGGCATCGGGCAAGTAATTCTCGAATGTGGCGCCAGCGAATTCACGAGGGGGCACTAACTGGCGAAGCAGCTCTGTGTCTGTCACTCGAGGGGTGATTTCGACGAGTGATTTCAGCCTGTGGTTTGTTGCCAATCTTTACCTCTGTCTGGCAATCGTCCCCGAGTGCGCTTAACCTTGTCTATGTAATCCTAAGCAACTAAACATCAGGAGAATCGTGTCCGTAGCATTCGACCCATCAGCCAAATTTGCAGAGTACGCACACCCTGAGATGCTCGTCTCGAGTGGCTGGCTTCAAGATCACCTGAACGACGACAATTTAGTCGTCGTCGAAAGCGACGAGGATGTACTGCTTTACTCGACTGGGCATATTCCCGGTGCCGTGACGATTGACTGGCACACGGAGTTGAACCAGCCGGTTATGCGCGATTACCTTGACGGTGCAGACTTCGCCAAGCTCCTTGGCAGCCGGGGCATCGGTCGCGACACCACGGTAATCATCTACGGAGACAAGTCCAACTGGTGGGCCGCTTATGCCCTTTGGGTCTTCAAGCTCTTTGGCCATGCCGACGTGCGACTGCTTGATGGCGGTCGTGACAACTGGATCGCCGAGGGACGCGAACTGACCCGCGACGAACCGACCGTTTCCCCTGTTGAATACCCGGTGATCGAGCGAGATGACAAGACGCTGCGCGCGTTCCGCGATGACGTGTTGGCTCACTTCGGAAATCCACTAGTCGATGTGCGTTCTCCAGAGGAGTACTCGGGCGAGCGCACCCACATGCCCGCCTACCCAGAAGAGGGCGCACTTCGCGGCGGTCACATCCCAAGTGCCGCTTCTGTCCCATGGGCGCGCGCTGCTGGCGAGAACGGTGTTTTCAAGACCCGCCGCGAGCTCGAGGATGTCTACTTGGAAGGCGCTGGCCTCAAAGCGGGCGACAACGTCATAGCTTATTGCCGCATCGGGGAGCGCTCTAGCCACACCTGGTTCGTGCTCAAATACCTTCTGGGCTTCGAGAACGTGCGGAACTACGACGGCAGCTGGACCGAATGGGGTAGCCTCGTTGGCGTGCCGATCGTTCGAGGCACCGAGCCAGGCACGGCCCCCAAGGCCGCCTAGTCGTGTCAGATCAGCTCGCCCAGGAACTGGCTGAGGACTTCAATGCAGTCTCGTTGAAGGACCGCCTGCAACTGCTCCTCGAGTTTTCTGAGGCTTTGCCGGAACTTCCAAGCCGCTATGCAGATCACCCCGACTTGTTGGAGCGCGTTGAGGAATGTCAATCACCGGTCTACCTCTTCACAGAGGTCAATGACGGCTTGGTATCGCTGTTTCTAACAGCCCCGAAGGAAGCCCCAACCACTCGCGGATTTGCAAGCATCTTGCACTCGCTCTTGGATGGGCGAACCACAGCCGAGGTACTTGAGTTTGACGACGACTTTCCTTCGCGCTTAGGCCTCCTCGAAGCCGTCTCAGCGCTTCGCCTGCGCGGAATGAGCGGCATGCTTAGGCGAATCAAGCGACAGGTAAGCGAAAAGCTAGCGGAGAAGTAGAGCCATGGTTGCTCCGAGTACAGTGCGTCAACTGATTGTCGAGGGCACTCCTAACAAACACCTAGCCTTGCGGCCGGGCGTTACATGGATACAGGCCATTCCGCCTAATGGTGCGCTTGCCGAGACGTGGAACATCGGTAGCGATGCGATTTCCAATCCTGCTGACCGGGCGCTCCTCATGGCTGCACGGAGGGCCTGCGACGTGGTAGTCACCACAGCAAGGACCGCCGCAGCCGAGTCTTACCGCCCCTCCAAGTACGCTCCTATCGCGGTCGTTGATCGCCATTCGGAGTTCCTGCCACCTGTGCAATTTGGCGAGACAAAACCTATGTTCGGCATCTCGGACCTAGCAGACTTGGCGATGCTAGAGGTGCAGAGCAACTTCATCCTGCTCGAGTCGGGAATTACCTATGCCAAGGCGCTTGGCTCGAGACTCGAGCACTTCATTGTGACAGTCACTAACACCTCTGACGCCACGACGGCTCTCGAGCGCGTCGAAGAACTGGTCAGACTCCTCAACGGCGCACAACTAGAGCAGTACTTTGCCTTAGCGCAGGACGGAAATGTGGTCGTTACCGGGAGTCTGCACATTCGCTAATGCGCCGGAACGGCGTGGCAACCAGACGTGCGCAAGGGCTGAACTTAGAGTTCTAAAGATGTTTGAAGTTGAATTCGATGGTCCGGTGTCACCGGAGTTCGCGCTAGCGATGAAAAGTCTGCACTCGGTGCAGGTTCGCTCGGAGCTGCACATCGAACAGATTCCTGCGCCCGGCAACCTGGCAAAGCATGCCATCGCCTTCGCTGCTCACATCGACGACCAGACGAGCGCAGGCGACGCGGGGGTCGGACGAATCGTGTTTCTTTGGCACGACGAGCCTCAAGAAAACTGGGTTGGACGATTCCGAGTTGTCTGCTTCGCCAAGTCACCCCTTGAAAGTCACATCGGACAGGAAGACGTAAGCGCCGACCTGGCCTGGGACTGGTTGACGACGGCCCTGCGCGCACGCAACGCGGAGTACGCGGCCGAGGCGGGAACCTCGACCCGCATCCTCTCAACCGGTTACGGTGCTCTGGCCCATCAGGCACCGCACGCTGAACTAGAAATGCGTGCCTCGTGGAGCCCAACTGGGGCAGCACTTGCTCCCCACCTTGAAGCTTGGCAAGACCTGATTTGCGTTCTGAGCGGCTATTCCCCACTGCCTGAAGGCATCGGACGGATCTAACGTGACCGAAGTCAACGACGCCTCTGAGGTCGTCGATCTGCTCACACCACGCAGCGAAGTAATTCTCATTGAGTCGGCCGAGCAAGTCTCTACTATGCTTGCTGATCTTCGAAGGGGCACCGGCGCATTAGCGGTCGACGCCGAGCGCGCGAGCGGATTCCGTTATTCACAAGCCGCATTCCTACTTCAGTTACATCGTCGCGGCAGTGCGATCTACCTCATCGACCCGCAGGCAACATTCACCGACGAGGAATCGCGCTTCAACGTCGCAGCATTTATGACCGAGATGCCTTGGATTCTGCACGCAAGTACGCAGGATCTGCCTTGCCTAAATGAATTGGGATTGCGCCCAACTGCCCTCATCGACACCGAGCTGGGCTCCAGGATTTTGGGACTACCCCGAGTGGGTCTAGGCGCTGTCGTAGAGCACTTCCTCGGCTTCAAGCTCGCAAAGGAGCATTCGGCAGTCGATTGGAGTACACGCCCCTTGCCGGCGGACTGGCTCGACTATGCAGCACTAGACGTAGACGTATTGCCGGAGCTCGCTGAAGCCCTGCAGGCAGCGCTGGAGGAAGCCGGCAAGTGGGTTTATGCCCAGCAAGAGTTCGCTCACTTGACCGGTTTTAGGCCAAAGGAAAAACAGCCGGATCGCTGGCGCGGCACGACTGGTGCGCACGAGATCAAGTCACAGCGCGGCCTGGCTGTGGTGCGCGAACTATGGAACGCGCGTGAAGCGCTAGCCATGAAGCTAGACGTTTCGCCCGGTCGACTCGTCCCGGATGCCTCAATCTCGGCTGTAGCCAAGATCTTGCCGCGATCCAAGAGTGAATTAGCTTCTGAACGAAGCTTCCACGGACGGGCCTCGCGAACCTACCTCGACACCTGGTGGACCGCGCTTCAGACCGGGCTCGCAACGCACGACCTGCCACCCCTGAAGGTGACTCACACCGGCATTCCTAACCACCGCAGCTGGCCCAATCGGTATCCGGATGCAGAGGCTCGCCTCAAGGCCGTTAAACCCGTTATCTCGTCACTTGTCGAAGAGCTTTCAATACCGGCAGAGAACCTGCTAACACCTGACTACCTGCGTTCGCTGTGCTGGCACTTCAACGAGTGGTCCGAACAGCAAGTGGATGAACACCTCGCATCACTCGGAGCAAGGTCTTGGCAGCGCGAGAAGTTGGTCACTGCATTATGCGAAGCGCTGCACTCTGCTGGCGCTGGCGACAGATCGCTCAATTAGTCGCAGGACTGAGTTAATTCGCCACTTTTTTCGCTAAACACGTCGAGCGTGAGGAATCATCTCGCCCTTAACCTGAGCAGCAATTCGCTGCACTATTGACTCCACATCCAGGCCAGCGTCGAGCAGCAACTCGCTTCGACTCGCGTGTTCGAGGAACTCGTCGGGCAGCCCCAATTCGGTTAGCGCAGTGTCGATTTGAGCGTCGCGCAGGTCCTGACGAACTCGGGTGCCGATGCCGCCGACCTTCACGCCATCCTCGATCGTAACCACCAAGCGGTGCCGCGAGGCCTCGTCTAGTACAGATTCACGAACAGGAACAACCCATCGGGGGTCAAGGACGGTGGCGCCAATGCCAAGCGTTTCAAGTTTCTTTGCGACCTTAACCGCAGTGTCGGCCATAACGCCGACGCCGACCAGAAGCACGTCACGCTTATTGGACTCGAAAAGCACATCAACGCCGTCTGCGCTGCGGCGCAGAGCGGGAATGCTTGCTGAAGCGTTGCCCTTGCCGAATCGAATCATCGTTGGAGCGTCGTCGACGGCAACTGCCTCGGCTAGCAGTTCGGCGAGGCGTTCCGCGTCTCGCGGCGCAGCTATCCGAATGCCGGGCACTACCTGGAAAATTGCCAAGTCCCACATTCCGTGGTGCGAGGCGCCATCCGGACCTGTCACGCCAGCTCGGTCGAGCACGAAGGTGACCCCTGCGTTGTGCAGTGCCACATCCATCAAGACTTGATCGAACGCGCGGTTCATAAACGTTGCATAGACGGCGACTACCGGATGCAACCCGCCGAATGCCATGCCCGCAGCGCTGGCCACTGCGTGTTGTTCAGCGATGCCGACGTCAAAGACACGTGACGGGAAGCGTTCCGCAAACTTGTGCAGACCCACCGGCTTTTGCATCGCGGCTGTGATGCCGACGATTCTTTCGTTCTGCTCGGCCAGTCGCGCGATCTCGTCGGCGAATACCCCTGTCCAGGATGGCCCACTGGCGGCTTCGAGCGATTCTCCGGTGTTGGGGTCGATCTGCCCGACGGCGTGGAATTGGTCGTCTTCGTGAAGCATTGCCGGGTCGAAGCCCTTGCCCTTTTGCGTGATGACATGCACCAAAGCCGGCTGCCCGTACTTCTTCGCCTGACGCAGTGCCGTTTCGACAGCCTGCAGGTCGTGGCCATCGATTGGGCCAATGTACTTGATGTCAAGATTCGGGAACATGCCCTGAGGAACTACGGAGCCGAACACGCCCTTGCCGGCGAGGCGAACTGCGCGGTAGATGACTCGACCTGGGGCACCGAATTTTGCAAAGAACTTGCTAGATGCCCTGTAGAGCCTGCGGTAGGTTGGCACCGTTCGAATGCGGTTTAGGTACTGTGCGAAGCCGCCGATGGTTGGCGCATATGATCGCCCGTTGTCGTTCACGACGATTACGAGGCGGCGGTCGTTGTCATCCGTAATGTTATTCAGCGCCTCCCAGGTCATGCCGCCGGTGAGGGCGCCGTCTCCAAGTACCGCCACGGTGTATCGGTCTGCCTGGCCGGTGAGGCGGTATGCCTTTGCAATGCCGTCTGCCCACGATAGTGAGCTCGATGCGTGCGAAGACTCAACGATGTCGTGCTCGGATTCCGAGCGCTGCGGGTAACCCGCTACTCCCCCACGCTGACGCAGAGTCGAGAGATCGGTTCGTCCCGTCAGAAGCTTGTGCACGTAGGACTGATGGCCGGTATCGAACACGATCGAGTCGCGAGGTGAGTCGAAGACTCGGTGGATCGCCAGTGTAGTCTCGACAACTCCCAGGTTCGGCCCTAGATGCCCACCAGTCTTTGCAACAGCAGAAACCAGGTAGGCACGAATCTCGACGGAAAGCGCATCCATCTGTTCGGCGCTCAGTCGATCGAGGTCGCGCGGTGACCGAATGCTTCCGAGGATACTCATACCTACAACAATCCCGAAGGACTGCGGACTGTTCCCTTAGGCGACCAGGCTGCGCAGCACGAACTGAAGAATGCCACCATTGCGGTAGTAGTCAGCCTCTCCAGGTGTGTCGATGCGCACGACCGCGTCGAAGGCAATCTCGGCCTTGCCCGAGGCCGAGTGAGCGGTAGGTTTTGCTACCACGCGCACGGTCTTCGGAGTGTTGCCCTTGTTGAGCTCTTCGACACCGGAAATCGTGATTTCCTCGGTTCCGTCCAGGCCAAGCGAATCAGCAGACTGGCCCGCAGGGAACTGCAGAGGAAGCACACCCATACCGATCAAGTTCGAGCGGTGAATGCGCTCGAACGACTCTGCGATAACGGCCGAAACGCCCAATAGACGAGTGCCCTTAGCCGCCCAGTCGCGCGATGAGCCCGAGCCGTATTCCTTGCCGCCAAAGATGACCAAAGGAGTTCCGGCGGCCTGGTAGTTTACCGATGCGTCGTAGATGAACGACTGAGGACCGTCTGCCTTGGTGAAGTCGCGGGTGTAGCCACCCTCGACGCCATCCAGAAGCTGGTTCTTGAGGCGGATGTTGGCGAAGGTGCCGCGAATCATGATCTCGTGGTTACCGCGGCGTGAACCGTAGCTGTTGAAGTCAACACGCGAGACACCGTGCTCGGTCAGATACTGACCGGCCGGCGAGTCTGCCTTGATCGAACCCGCCGGGCTGATGTGGTCGGTAGTGACCGAGTCGCCGAGCTTGGCAAGAACGCGAGCACCGACGATGTCGTTGACAGGGTCTGGCTGGTGCTTCATTCCATCGAAGTAAGGCGCTTTGCGGACGTAAGTCGAGGCCTCGTCCCAAACGAAGGTTGCACCCTCAGGGGTCGGCAGCGAGCGCCAGCGGTTGTCCCCGTCGAAGACCGATGCGTACTGCGACTTGAACATGTCGCTGTTGATCGAGCTGTCGATGGTCTGCTGCACCTCTTCGGCGCTTGGCCAGATGTCCTTGAGGTATACGTCGTTACCGTCGTGGTCCTTTCCAAGCGAGTCGTTCTCGAAGTCGAAGTCCATGGTGCCAGCAAGGGCGTATGCGATGACTAGCGGTGGCGACGCGAGATAGTTCATCTTGACGTCAGGGCTGATGCGGCCCTCGAAGTTGCGGTTTCCCGAGAGAACCGCGGTCACGGCGAGGTCGTTGTCGTTGATAGCCTGGCTGATCTCGTCGGCCAGTGGACCAGAGTTACCGATGCAGGTAGCGCAACCGTAACCGACCAAGTTGAAGCCGAGGGCGTCGAGGTCGCCGGTGAGGCCAGCCTTGTCGTAGTACTCGGTAACAACCTTCGAGCCTGGAGCCAGCGAGGTCTTAACCCAAGGCTTGGCCTTGAGACCCTTTGCGACAGCCTTGCGGGCAACTAGACCGGCGGCGAGCATGACTGAAGGGTTAGACGTGTTGGTGCACGAAGTGATCGAAGCGATGGTCACGTGACCGTGGTCAATGGCAAAGTCGTGACCCGCTACCTGGGTCGACTTGCTCGACTCAGGTGCGTAGGTCGGAAGCGCCTTCTCGAACGAGCTCTTGGCCTCGCTGAGCACGATGCGGTCCTGCGGGCGCTTAGGGCCAGCGATAGACGGCACAACAGTCGATAGGTCCAGGGTCAGGTACTCGCTGTAACGTGGCTCGATCGATGGGTCGTGCCATAGGCCCTGAGCCTTGCAGTAAGCCTCGACCAAGTCGAGCTGTTCCTGGCTGCGGCCGGTGGTACGCAGGTATTCGATGGTCACGGCGTCGATCGGGAAGATTGCGACTGTCGAGCCGAACTCAGGCGACATGTTGCCGATGGTTGCGCGGTTAGCGAGAGGCACCGAGGTGACTCCCTCGCCGTAGAACTCGACGAACTTGCCGACGACGCCGTGCTTGCGCAGCATCTCAGTGATGGTCAACACGACGTCGGTCGCGGTCACGCCCATGCCGATTGCGCCGGTCAACTTGAAGCCAACCACCTTAGGGATCAGCATCGAGACTGGCTGGCCGAGCATTGCGGCCTCGGCTTCAATGCCACCTACACCCCAACCAAGTACGCCGAGTCCGTTAACCATCGTGGTGTGCGAATCGGTGCCGACACAGCTGTCAGGGTATGCCTGCAGTTCGCCGTTAACCTCGCGGGCCATTACAACTCGTGCGAGGTACTCGATGTTTACCTGGTGGACGATACCGGTGCCTGGTGGGACGACCTTGAACTCTTCAAATGCAGTCTGACCCCAGCGCAGGAACTGGTAACGCTCGCCGTTGCGCTGGTACTCAAGCTCAACGTTCTTCTCGAAGGCATCGGGGGTTCCAGCGACGTCAATCTGAACCGAGTGGTCGATTACGAGCTCGGCAGGAGCTAGAGGGTTGATGCGCTTAGGGTCTCCACCCAGGGCTTGAACCGCTTCGCGCATGGTAGCCAGATCGACGACACAAGGAACACCGGTGAAGTCCTGCATGATTACACGAGCTGGGGTGAACTGAATTTCGGTGTCTGGCTCAGCAGCGGCGTTCCAGTCGGCCAAGGCCTGAATCTGGGCTGCGGTTACGTTCGCGCCGTCCTCGGTACGCAACAGGTTCTCTAGAAGAATCTTGAGACTGTAAGGGAGGGTCTTTGAGTCGACCGAATTCAACTTGAAGATTCGGTAGTCCTTGTTGCCTACCTTGAGGATCTCGGATGCACCGAAACTGTTCACCTTGGACATACAGTCCGCTCCTAACTACCTAGCTACGTTGCTAAGTCACAATCTATCAGTTTGAGTGGCTTGGAATGCCTTTTCGAGCCAGTAGCCACGCGGTCCAGAGACCCAGTGCGTACAGCGGCAATCCAAGGATTAGCTTCACCACGGCGAGAGCCTCGAAGGCACCAGCTAGATACAGCGGCACCTCGAAGACCAGCCTGGTTGCGAATACGGCACAGAGAGCCAAAGTTGCAGCGGTGTAGGGGCTGCGCTCCTTGCGATGCTTGCGCCAACTTGTTCCGTGCTGAAAGATCAGGCCAAACAGAAGCCCCACGATTGGCCACTTGATAACGACGCTAAGCAATAACACCGTCAAGTAGGCAAGGTTGGTGAGCAAACCGGGAAGGAAGTACTCCTCGGTCGAACCCCCGGGGCGCAGCGCGAGGTAGGCCGAGAAACCCGCCACCACTGCGCCTGAAACGACCTGCATCAGCGATTGCCTCTTCACGAGACGGAAAACGGCAAAAACCAGAACGGGAGTGACGGAAGCAAGGATTGCGACTACAGCGGACTTGGTAAGCAGCCACGCAATGAGAAAGACGAAGCTGGGCAGGATCGATTCGAGGATTCCTGCGGTGCCGCCGAGTGAGCTAAGCAGCGACTTGCGGTCCAAGATCGGAGTTCCATTGTCCATGCGAAGGCCGAGCGCCTTCGCTACTGCATGGGCGTCGCTGGTTTTACCCTTCGAAGCTTCGCTTCCCATGTCTAGGCGTTCGGCTTAGCCGCGCCCGGCAGGATGATTGGAAGCAGATCGCGGGGCGGCATAGGCACCTCGTCGCGGTGCACGACAATCGAACGGAATAGGTCATCGGCGTCGGCAGCGGCCTTCGGATCGGTTAGAGCTGCCCCCGAAATCACCCCACGCAGAAACCAACGTGGGCCGTCTACGCCCACAAAACGCGCAAGGCGCGTACCGATCTGAGCGCCGGCTTGGTCGGCAACAGGAAGCTTGGCAACAAGCTCTGGGCCTAGCGATCCGATACGCTCCTCAACCTGTCCTCCCTGCGCCAAAATCGACTGGGCCAATTGAGCCTTAATGTCAATCCAGACTCCCTCACTGCGCGGCGCTGCGAAGGCCTGCAACTGCAGGTTCCAGTCGTTGGTTTCCAGCGTGACTGCAATCGGCTTGCCGGTGGCCTCTTCGACTTCAAGCTTGACGGCGATGCTGTCGATGGCCGGTACCCGAATTGCGCCGAGATCTAAATAAGGCGCCGCGTGGTTTAGTTCGCTCGAGTCGAGCGGCCCAGCAGTGGCGCTATCGAGCGGTGCCGATTTCAGATTCATAGTTTCTCTCGCTAGTTCTTGCCGCTCGAACCGAATCCGGTGTCGCCGCGTTCACTTTCGGGTAGCTGTTCAACTGCGATGAACTTGGCGTGTTCGAACTGCTGGATCACCAGCTGGGCAATGCGGTCGCCACGCGAGATTTGAAACTCTTCGTGAGAGGTATTGAGCAGTGTGACGAAGATTTCTCCACGGTAACCGGCATCGACTGTACCCGGCGCATTCAGAACGGTGATGCCGTGCTTAGCGGCAAGGCCGCTGCGCGGGTGAACGAGACCAACGTAGCCAGAGGGTAGCGCGATAGAAACACCGGTCGGAAGAAGTGCGCGTTCGCCCGCACCTAGTACGAGATCGGCTGTACTGCGAAGGTCTGCGCCCGCGTCTCCAGGCTTCGCATAGACCGGTTCGAAACCCGGTTCCGCCTTTAGCAATACGGCAAGTTCATTCATGCCCACGAGCGTAATCTAGAAGAGATGAAGAACAACGCAGGCACAACCGTTTATCGAGAATTCCTCTGGCCATCGATCAACACGTTCATGGCAATCGCCATTATTGGTCCTACCGTCTGGCTCACCCTTTACCCGTGGAACCGCACTCTGGGAATCTGGCTAGGCCTACTAGTCACGCTGGGCCTTCTGGTCTTGGTCCTAGTTCGCGCTCAGAATGTGGAAGTGACACAAACGGAACTGCGCGTGGGAACGGTTCGAATTCCTAGGTCAGAACTAGGAACATCCAGCGCGATTAGTGGTGAAGAGGCCAGGCTAGAGCGTGGACCGCGCCTACACCCACAGGCGTTCCTGTTGTTGCGTGGTACTTCTCAGAAGCTAGTGAAGGTAGAGTTGCACAGCGCCCAAGACCCAACGCCTTACTGGCTGTTTTCGTCTCGTCATCCGGACCGTGTCGTCGAGGCCCTCGCGGGCTGATTCGAAGGTAGGGCCTAGCCCTCGGAACACTCGGTGCAAACCTTGCCGTACTTGCCCTTCTTGGCAGACAGCATGGTGTGGTGCTTGACGATGAAGCATTCCGAACAAGTGAACTCGTCATCCTGCGGCGGCAGAACGACCACATCGAGTTCTTCATTGACGACTTCTTGCACGTTGAAGGCGTCGATCGAGTCGGCCTCATCGACGTCTAAGGAGCTAGCCAACTTGTCAGGGCCGCGCTCCTTGATGGCGTCAATCGACTCGCTATCGTCGTCCGTTTTTCGCGGTGCGTCGTAATCGGTTGCCATTGCAGCTCGCCTTTCGTAGTTCATCGAGCGCGCCTAGTCTCTAACAAACTCTTTCAAAGTGGCAACATGACGCGCCGCTTTTTGGAACATTTTTCGGCACACCGAGCGGGATGACGGTTTATTCCATGATTTGCGGGCAAACTTTCTGTCAGGAGGCATAGATGTCTGAATTGCAATTCGTGCGCATTGAGGGTGACTCGATGGTTCTGAGATCCCCCGAGGGCGAAGAGTTCGTCGTGCCTGTCGACGATGTTCTTCGCAGCGAAGTTCGACGAGGCGGACAACACAGCCCAACGGCGCAGGCCATCTCTCCGCGCGAAATTCAGGAGGCAATTCGTGCCGGCGAGACCATCGAATCGCTGATCGAAAAGCATGGCGCGGAAGCGGCTTACATCGAGAAATTCGCTCGCCCAGTCTTGGACGAGCTGCAGCATGTGATCAACGCAGCGGGTGCTGTGCGCATTCAGTTAGCCGGCGACCGCTTTAGCGATGTCACGCAAATCGACTTTGGCGACCTGATTGCTCGACGCCTCGATGCAGCAGGAGCCAACGATGTGCACTGGAACAGCTCTCGTGTCGACCTTACGACTTGGTTGGTGACTGTCCGGTTTAATCTGCCTCAAGGCCCGGGGCATGCCAGTTGGACCTTCGACCCACGCAAGTTGACCCTCACCCCAGAGAACGAAACGGCTCTGTCGCTTTCGAGCGCGGAACCTCTGGGCGCTGGCCCTATCCCTCGACTGCGTCCGGTAACGGCCGATGGTGTCGCCAAGCACCCGTCGAATACGACGGCAAAGATTCCAGTTCCCGAGACCACTCCGACCGCTCCAGTTCGGGCCACTGAACAACAGCCCAGACCGGACACCAGCAACCAGCCAACCGTGCGTTTGACCCCTGACCAGTTGCCGAAGCCGGTTGAAGAGCGCTCAGATAACGTCGCTGCCCTTCCCGTGAGATCGACGATTAAGGAAGCAATCGCTAAGGCCGCGGAGCCAAGCGCCGAGACCCCTGATACAGAAGTACTCGAGCTCGCTTCAGCCGAAGCCGGCGAGGTTGCACCGAATCCGATTGAACTCCTGGATGCGCTGCGGCAAAAGCGCCAGGAGCGCGAATCTGCAGCCACAGACGAACTGCCGCACAAGGTCACGGGCGCTGACCGTCCATTAATTCCGGTTAATGAGCCCGAGCCGGTAACCTCGGCAATCCGTATCGTCAATGACGAGCCACTGATTGAAGCGGAATCTTCACAGTTGCCGGCGGTTGAGCCGGAGGACGAACCTGGTGACGACTCCGAACAAGCACCCGGCGCTGCCTCGAAGGTTGAGGGAAAGCGCGGACGTGCGAGCATTCCGAGCTGGGATGAGATCGTCTTCGGCACTAAGACCGACGAAAACTAGCGCCAAGCACCAAGCCGGAGCATGGGGATCTGCAGCTCTGCTGCGCTCCAGGAACCGTGGTGCCCCACCATCGAATAACTCTTACGACTCGAGAACTTGCGGTGGTAGATGGCCACGTCCTTGTTGGCTAACAGAATCAGATCTGGGGCAAGTCGGTGCGCACTATTTGCGTAAGGCTTCATCCAACCTGCCTCGATGAGTTCTTGCGGGGTGGTCACCGTTACAGCTGGCCCGCAGTACTCCCGAAGTAAAGCCTTAGCCGGCTCAATCGGTGAATGTTTTTCCAGGTAGAGGTAACCACAGCGCGTATCGCCACCGTAGTAGCGGATTCCTGCCACGCCGGAGCCCTCGATGTCGATGTGCGACGTCGGCGGAACATCTACGATGCCGTGATCGGCCGTTAGAAATGCACCAGCGCTCTTGGGCATGTTGCTCTCGAAGTCGCGCACGAGACCATCTAACTCCTCGAGCAATCCCAGCCACCGGTGCGAGCCAACCCCGTTAGCGTGGGCTGTTTGATCGAGCTCGGGCACGTACAGATAGATGACCGATGGCCCCTCAGCCAAGAGC
>JACCDM010677028.1_pt1 | contig 28360 bp, 27 predicted proteins | sample 7445851 | NCBI WGS metagenome assembly JACCDM01 (sample SAMN15323438, study PRJNA562643) | freshwater metagenome | isolation source: river surface water | place: USA:Blue River Watershed | collected 2017-08-16
AGATGTAAGTGGCGGTGAATCAGAGCGGACGACCGGGTTCGAACCGGCGACCTGAACCTTGGCAAGGTTCCGCGCTACCAACTGCGCTACGTCCGCGTATTGCAGGGCAAAATCTATCGCATGAGTGCGTAAGAGCCAAAGCGAGTCGCTAGCGACTAAGTTGTCCGCATGAACGCAGGGGTTGAGCCGATCTTCTGGATGGGCAATCGCTATGCAACGAATCTGCAGCTGGTTACGAATGACCCCCGGGAAATAACTGAAGATGGTTTCTGGGCAGTGTCGATTACTTTTGAAGGTCAATGGACGTGTGCAAAGTTTTCTGAAGTAAAGCAATCCGATTTCACTTGCGATGGTTCTGAATTTGTAGCAAACAACTTTGCTTCTTCAATGAGTCAACATGAATACGTTAGTTACGTTTCTAGAATCCAAGAAGACATATCCAATGGTGAGGTTTATCAAGTAAATGCGTGTCGAATTCTTAGCGCGGAGATCCCTTCTGAGTTTTCCTTAGCGCCTCTCTTTTCCTCAATTTTGGAAAATAACCCGGCGCCGTATGCATCTTATCTTCGTATACCTGGTCTCGAAATGGCATCAGCATCTCCCGAGCTTTTTCTTAGAAGAATGGGGGCACAAGTGACTTCTTCCCCAATTAAGGGCACAAGACCTACGGGTGGTTCTGATTTTGGAAGCAAGGATCAAGCCGAAAACGTAATGATCGTTGATTTGATTCGAAATGATCTCGGGCAGATTTGTAAAGATGGTTCTATAGATGTTCCACGCCTGTTAGCAATCGAGGAGCATCCCGGATTAGATCACTTAGTTTCTGATGTAACTGGTGAACTAAGAGATGGATTGAAATGGGAACACGTTATAACTCCATTGTTGCCACCGGGATCTGTGAGCGGCGCACCGAAGTCTTCGGCTATTCGCATAATTGCAGAGCATGAAATCAATCGCGGCCCATATTGCGGAACAATCGGTTGGATTCAAGGCGATTCATGCGAACTAGCAGTTGCAATCAGAACTTTTTGGAAAGAAGAACAAACTTTGAACTTTGGTACAGGCGCAGGAATTACCTGGGCGAGTGATCCACGGGCCGAATGGGAAGAGACAGAGTTAAAGGCACAGCGCCTGATAAAAATTGCTTCTGGGGAAATTTCATGAAGATTTGGCTAAATGATTCGCTAGTCGAAGAAAGCACGATTGATTTATCAACGGATTATTGGCCTGAAGGTTTCGGCGTTTTTGAAACTATAAAAACTGTTGATGGAACTCCTTACGCGCTCAATAGGCATATGCGAAGAGCACTTGATGCAGGAGCGCGGGTTGGTGTTTGGATACCTAATGAAGATCGCGTGCGAACCGCGATTGAAACACTTCTCTCTGAAGTGAAACACCCACTTGGCAGGCTGCGCCTATTGTTTAAGCAAGATGGAACATTTATCGCCGTTCATAATCCCTATACTGAAATAACCCATAATTTAAAGTTGTGTACTTATTCGGTGCCAATTGATATCAAGGGAGTTCCAAGTAAAACTTTCCCTTACACATCACGTTTAGAAATATTAAAAGATGCGCACGAACGGGGATGCGATGAAGCAATAGTTATCAACAGCAACCATGATGTATGCGAAGGTGCTGTTTCCAACCTGATTTTTTACACCAATGGCATGTGGATCACACCTCCTATCGTGCAGGGTGTTCTGCCTGGAGTCATGCGCGCTTTAGTAGTAGAAAATTTGCCAGTCAAAGTCAGAAATGTAGATACCAATGACCTCTCACATGTACAGGCAGCAATAGTGATTTCAAGTTTAAAAATTGCCATCGCCGTACACAGTATTGATGGGCGAGTAATGCCAGATCTTCAGATTAGTGAAATGTTTGCGCAAGAAATCCGAGAAATGGCCGTACGGACTTCGGTAGGCTAGGGGCATGTCCGATATTTCAATCACCGTTGATGGTGTTGCCGTCAATGTTGCGGCTGATCAAAAACCAACACAGATTTTTTCAGAGAGAAAAGATGTTGTTGTTTGTAAAATCAATGGTGAGCTAAGGGATTTGTGGACGGATTTATCTGCAGGTGACGTCGTTGAATCAGTGACGATTTCATCTCCTGAAGGCCTCGCGGTTCTGCGTCACTCAACTGCCCACGTGATGGCACAAGCTGTGCAGAGTATTTTCTCGGGAACGCGACTTGGTATCGGTCCACCGATCACTGATGGTTTTTATTACGACTTCGATCCAGAGCGTCCATTTAACCCAGATGATTTTGAAAAAATTGAATCCGCGATGCGAAAGATCATTAAAGACGGTCAGAGATTTAAGCGTCGCGTTACTACTGAATCCGAAGCCCTTAAGGAACTTGCTCACGAGCCGTATAAGTGCGAGTTAATTGGATTGAAATCCGGAGCCGGCGATGAAGCAAGTGTTGAAGTTGGCGGTGCTGAGTTAACGATTTATGACAACCTCGGCAGAGATGGACAACCTCTCTGGAGCGATCTGTGCCGCGGACCTCATCTGCCTTCAACAAAACATATTCCAGCTTTTAAGTTAATGAGAAGTGCTGCCGCCTATTGGAGAGGCTCTGAGAAAAATCCGATGTTGCAAAGAATCTACGGAACAGCGTGGCCAACGCAAGATGAGTTAACCGCTCACCTAGAACTCTTGGCAGAAGCAGAAAAACGTGATCACCGCAGATTAGGTAACGAATTAGATCTTTTCTCATTTCCAGAAGAAATTGGTTCTGGCTTGGCGGTGTTTCACCCTAAGGGCGGAATCATTCGTCGCGCTATGGAAGATTATTCGAGAATCCGCCACGAAGAAGAAGGATACGAGTTCGTTTATTCCCCACATTTAACCAAAGCCGCTTTGTTTGAAACATCCGGTCACTTGGATTGGTATTCCGAAGGTATGTATCCACCAATGATTTTGGATGAAGAACACCACCCAGATGGAACAGTTAAAAAAGCTGGGCAGCAGTACTACATGAAGCCGATGAACTGCCCATTTCATAATTTGATTTTCCGCGCACGAGGTCGTTCATATCGCGAGTTACCACTGAGATTATTTGAATTCGGAACTGTTTATCGTTACGAAAAATCAGGTGTAATGCATGGACTTACCCGTGCTCGTGGTTTCACGCAAGATGATGCTCACATTTACTGCACTAAAGAGCAGATGCCAACAGAACTGGATTCATTGTTAACTTTCGTTCTCAATTTGCTCCGCGATTATGGACTTAACGATTTCTATCTAGAACTTTCCACTCGAAATCCCGAAAAATCCGTAGGCATTGATCAAGATTGGACTGAAGCCACAGAAGCACTGCGAAAAGCTGCGGAAGCTCAAAAACTCGAGCTGGTTCTAGATGAAGGTGGTGCAGCTTTTTACGGTCCAAAGATTTCTGTGCAAGCAAAAGATGCAATTGGGCGCACGTGGCAGATGTCGACGATTCAAGTTGATTTCCAATTACCTCAACGTTTTGAACTCGAATACTCAGCAGCAGATGGAACTCGTCAACGCCCAGTGATGATTCACCGCGCACTATTTGGTTCGATAGAAAGATTCTTCGGAGTTCTAACTGAGCATTACTCAGGCGCTTTCCCACCTTGGCTTGCTCCAATGCAAGCAGTTGGTATTCCTGTTGCTGACGCTTTTGCTGATTATTTAGCCGATGTGATTTCGCAAATGAAGAAAGCGGGCATCAGGGCCGAACTAGATGCATCTGATGATCGCATGCAGAAGAAAGTTCGTAATGCCCAGATGCAGAAAATTCCTTTCATGGTTATTGCGGGAGAAGAAGACCAAAAAGCTGGCGCTGTTTCTTTTAGATATAGAAATGGTGAACAGAAAAATGGAATTTCAATTGCGCAAGCGATTGCAGAGATTCAAGAAGCTGTCAGCAAGCGAATCCAGGTATAGGCGATGCATCTTGAAGGTGGCGCAGGTATTCCGGATGCTTGGGCACGTTTATGGGCTCCACACCGAATGGATTATCTCAAGGGCGAAAATAGACCGCTCGAAGGCAATAACGTTGCATGCCCTTTTTGCACAATTCCTTCGTTAAGTGATGAAGATGGATTGATAGTTCATCGAGGCACGGAAGCGTACGTTGTAATGAATTTATATCCGTATAACGCAGGACATTTATTGGTGTGCGCCTATCGACACGTTGCCGACTTAACTGATCTCACCGAATCTGAGCGAAATGAAATTTCTTACTTGAGCGCGCAATCAATGAAAACAATTCGGAAAGTTACCAACGCTGCAGGCTTTAATCTGGGAATGAATCAAGGAGCTATTTCTGGTGCAGGAGTCGCAGAACACATTCACCAGCACGTTGTTCCACGATGGGGTGGGGATGCAAATTTCATGCCAATAATTGGTCAAACAAAGGTATTGCCGCAATTACTAACTCAGACGCGCAGCGACCTTGCATCTAATTGGGTGAACGATTAATTTCTGAAAGATATGTCTTTACGATTTCCACGCCAATACCTTTGCTAATAATCAAAGGTATTGCAGGAAAAAGTAAACCTGCTGCGAAAGCCCCGTCTCCCATGACTGCAAGATGAGTTGCATACTCATCTACAAATTCACTGACCAGCATCTGATGTTCAGGGTCGCTAGGAATCGTTTTTTCTGGAATTTGCGAATAATCGATAATTTCTTGAGTTTGCAAACTAATGAGAGCGCAAGGTGCACCCAAATCATCATGGAGAACTAGGTATGGCGTAACCACTTGATCAAAGAGCCTGTTCGCAAGCAATACCGCATCGTCGAAATCTGCTTCACCAGATTCCAATTCTGTAACAACGACAATACGAGGAGTTTGAAAATCATCGAGAGCACTCCAATTAGCTATGGTTTGTTCATCAACTCCAGAATTTGGATTAATCGCGAAAATAGCTACATCTTCTGATCCATCGGTTTGTGCAACGTGCTTGCCACCAAAGAGGCCAGCAACTGATTCGGGGTTGGCACTGGGGTGTCCGTACACGCTGATGGTTAGGTCAGAACTATGAGATGCCATGCGCTCAGCCTACGATGTACCTAATGATTAGCGATGTTTTAAAGCCTGCGGTCACGCGAATTATTTCGCCAGTGGCCAGATTTTTCCTACGAATTGGATTAACTCCTAACTCAGTTACGGCTATTGGCGCTTTGTGCGTTGTGTGTAGTTCCATTTATTTTTTTCCGCGCGGTGAGTTCTTTATTGGAACTCTAGTTATCAGTTTTTTCATGTTGAGTGACCTTTTTGATGGAGCCATGGCTCGAATAAGCAAACAAGGGGCAAGCAAGTGGGGTGGGTTTCTAGATTCAACTGTCGACAGAATTTCGGATTCTGCAATCTTGCTTGCAGTTTGCATGTATTTAATTGATCAAAATGATCAGCTGTCAATCCTCTATCTTGTTTCAGTCGTCACGGGAATGCTGATTCCTTACATCAGGGCCAAAGCCGAAAGCATGTCAATTGAGTGCAGCGGGGGTATTGCCGAACGCACAGAGCGTGCAATTATTGTTTTGGTCGGCACAGGATTTCACGGCCTTGGAATCAGTTATTCGCTCACAATCAGTGCTTGGTTGCTTGCCATTCTTGGGCTTATTACAACGTGTCAACGATTGTTAATAGTAAAACGCGCGATTTAATATGAAAGAGAGTTTCGTAGCCTGGGTTTACATTATTGCTTGGAAGTTATTGCGAATGCTTCCAGAAAAAACTGCTTATTCCCTCTTTGACCGTGGAGCTAAATGGCTCGTCAAACGAGATGGCAAGTCCGTTAGAAGATTGCGCAAAAATCTTGCTCGAGTCAGCACTGACTTGTCAGATGTGCAACTGAACTCACTTTTGGAAGAGGCGATGTCTTCCTATATGCGTTATTGGTGTGACACTTTTAGATTTCCGAATTGGAATAACGATCGAATTAATGAAACGGTCACTGTTACTCGAGAAGAACTTTTATTAGATGGAATTAAGAGCGGTCGCGGGGTAATCGTCGCTCTTCCTCACGCAGGAAACTGGGATCACGCTGGCGCGTACTTTTGCCTCAAGGGAATTCATTTAGTCACCGTGGCTGAGAGACTAAAGCCTGAGAGATTGTTTAATAAATTTTTGCAGTATCGACAAGCAATGGGGATGGAAGTTTTAGCGCTGGATTCACGTTCAATAGAGACTCTGGCGCAGCGATTGCGTGAAGGACATCTCATTGCATTGGTTGCAGATCGTGACTTATCAAAGTCAGGAATAAACGTTGAGTTCTTCGGAAAACCTGCTCGGATGCCGGCAGGTCCAGCGGTGTTAGCAATCAAGACAGGAGCTGTTTTTCTCACAGCTTTTGTTAATTACACACCCAGCGGAATTCACATAACTTTCGACGAACTTTTTATACCTGAATCTGGAACACAAGAAGAAAAAGTGGCAGCGTTGGTTCAAAAATCGGCGACCAATTTTGAACGAGGCATTAGTCAGCATCCGCAAGATTGGCACATGCTTCAACGGATTTGGATTGATGAAGATTTCAAGGAGCGTACGTAATGCTCACTCGCTCATTAAAAATTGGGATTGTCTGTCCTTACGGATGGGATACACCCGGAGGTGTGCAAAATCATGTTCGCGATTTAGCTGAATATTTGATCGCAGCCGGACACAACGTTTCAGTCCTGGCTCCTGTTATTGATGAAACAAAAATACCTTCATACGTAACAAGTGCTGGAAAACCAATCGCGATTCCTTATAACGGCGCAGTGGCGCGAGTTTTGTTTGGGCCAATTGCATTTGCGCGAGTAAGGCAGTGGATCGGTCAAGGAGATTTCGACATCTTGCACCTACACGAACCAGCAATTCCATCCATTTCTCTATTAGCTTGCTGGGCAGCAGAAGGACCAATGGTCGGAACTTTTCATGCAGCTGCAAAACGACAAAAGGCTATCTTTGCAATTGGACCAATTCTTGAACCAGTTATCGAAAAACTATCAGCACGCATTGCTGTAAGCGAAGCAGCACGTGAAACATTAACTGAGCACCTTGAAACAGATGCAGTTGTTATCCCAAATGGAATCTACGCGGATCGCTACCGTGACGGGGTTGCGCAGGAAAAATGGCAAGGAAACACTCTGGGCTTTATTGGTCGCTTCGAAGAACCGCGCAAAGGTCTCTCCGTGTTAGTAGATGCTCTTCCGATTATTTCTCGTTTTGCACCTGACGTGCGAGTTTTTATAGCGGGCCCTGGCGAATCTGAAGAAGTTATCAAATCTATTGATCCACAACTGCGATCTCGATTTACATTTCTTGGAAAAATTTCGGAACAAGATAAAGCCAATTTCTTAGCATCAATCTCTTTGTACATCGCGCCGAATACTGGGGGAGAATCTTTCGGAATTATCTTGGCTGAAGCACTTGCAGGTGGTGCAACAGTTGTAGCTAGTGATATCCCTGCCTTTGACTCGCTGTTAAACCACGGGCAATATGGCGAACTATTTGAATCAGAGAGTTCTACCGATCTTGCAAAGCGCGTTATTGATTTACTGCGCGATGAGAATCGAAGAGTTGAGTTGGGTAAAGCCGGTAAATTGCACGCTCAACAATTTGATTGGAAAGTGGTTGCCGACCAGATCTTCTCGATTTACGAGATGTCACTTGTTAGTGGAGAAAAAGTCCGTCTAGCATCTGAAAATCGTTCCTGGGGTAAGTTCTTAGGGCGAGATGCGAAGGGAGATGATTAAATGAAGACGTTCATATTTTTTGCAGTTCTATTACTTGTTTTCATCTGGTATTTGACTTTCTCCGCCACACGATTAGATCGTCTTCATCATCGTGTAGAAACAAGTTGGGCGAATCTGGATAGTTTGTTGCAAAGACGCGCTGCAGTTGCACTCGAAATTGCCAGAAGTGAAATCGCAGATCCTGCATCGGCAATGCTGCTTACTGCAGCTGCCTATCAAGCGCGCGAAGCGGTAATTGAAAAACGTTCGATTGCAGAGAGTGGTCTTTCAGGGGCGCTCGGTTTACTTTTAGCAGACGGGCAGAGCAGTGCTCGTCCAGCTGAAGCTTCTTTGCTGAGAGAGTTATCTGAGTTAACAGACAAAATTAGAATTGCCATTGCACTTCACGTAGAGGCAGTAACTAGAACGCAGTTAGTTCGCAATAAGTTTATTTTTCGCACTTTCCGACTAGCAGGCACAGCCCCGCTCCCAGTGACGTATGAATTCGAATCCGATGTTCTCTAAGACACGTGGCGCATTGGTGCTAGCAACCTACCTTGCGCTTTTAGGTACGGCAGGGTGCGCTTCAATTTCAGAAAGTGTTACAAAGCTGATTTCTGATCCAGTGCAAACAAATGTGCTGAGCGGACGAGAAGGAATCAATGGTCCAGTTTTGGTGGTGAAGATAGATGACACTCGATATGCACGACCTCAGGTCGGACTGGAGTTTGCAGATGTTGTTTATATTGAACAAGTTGAAGGTGGCTTAACGAGATTGGCAGCGGTATTTTCTTCAACCATTCCACCGCGAATTGGGCCGGTACGAAGTGCTCGCATTAGCGATATTGAATTATTCGCTCAATATGGTCGAGTGGCATTTGCCTACAGCGGAGCACAGAAAAAGTTACTACCAGTAATTGCCGGAGCGAATTGGTCAGATGTAGGTGCAATGCGTAGAGGCCCGGCATTTTATGAAACAGATCCGAACCGGAATCAACCCTTTGCAATGATCCTGAATGCGCAAACACTCATGGCAAATGAAGAGAGCAAAGGCACGACCATCGATTCAGCCAAAAATGTCGGATGGAACTTTTCAAAGGAGTTGGAAAACAAGGGATTTGAAATCTCAGATGTGACCGTGAAGTGGCCAGCACAAAATTACTCTGCTGTCTGGGACTCGACACGTATGCGCTGGTTGTTGAGTGTTAATTCTGTTCCAGATTTATCTGATACTGGCGAGAATCTTGGACCGACGACACTAGTAATCCAACTAGTTTCAATCACACCATCTGAATACGGCGATAAGTTCGGGGGAAATACACCATTTTCACAAACCGTCGGAAGTGGCAAAGGTTATGTCTTACGTGATTCCACTGTGATTGCCGGAACATGGAATCGAGCCGATCCTTTATCTCCAACAATTTGGAGCGATGAAACGGGGGCGGAAATTAAGTTCGCACCGGGGCAAGTTTGGGTCGCTTTAACGGATAAAGAGCCAGAATTCACGCGCAAAGTAGCGAGCGCGCCATCTCCAACTTCAAAGTAGTATTAGCGACCTATTCACATAGGGAGTTGTAATGGCACAGGAAAGCGGAACATCTCGCGTTAAGCGCGGCATGGCAGAAATGCTTAAGGGTGGCGTCATCATGGACGTTGTCAATGTTGAACAAGCAAAAATTGCCGAAGATGCTGGCGCTGTTGCTGTTATGGCACTTGAAAGAGTTCCTGCTGATATTCGCGCACAAGGTGGAGTGGCTCGTATGTCAGATCCTGACATGATCGCAGCGATTCAAGCCGCAGTTTCAATTCCAGTTATGGCCAAGGCGCGCATCGGGCATTTTGTAGAAGCACAAATTCTTCAGAGCTTAGGTGTGGATTACATCGACGAATCAGAAGTTTTAACTCCAACTGATTACACGAATCACATCAATAAATGGGATTTCACTGTTCCCTTTGTTTGTGGTGCAACCAATTTGGGAGAAGCGCTTCGTCGCATTAACGAAGGCGCAGCGATGATTCGCTCGAAGGGCGAAGCAGGCACAGGAGATGTTTCAAATGCGATGACACATATGCGTCAAATTGGTGGAGAAATTCGTCGCCTGACTTCTATGCGCGAAGATGAACTCTATGTGGCAGCCAAAGAGATGCAGGCTCCTTATGATTTGGTTAAAGAAGTTGCAGCCAATGGAAAACTTCCAGTAGTTCTATTCACCGCTGGTGGAATTGCAACTCCAGCGGATGCAGCCCTTATGATGCAGATGGGAGCAGATGGCGTCTTCATCGGTTCTGGAATATTTAAGTCCGGAGATCCAAAGCGCCGTGCATCGGCGTGTGTAAAGGCGACCACTTTCTATAACGATCCTAAAGTTGTGGGAGATGCATCGCGCGGGCTTGGTGAAGCCATGGTTGGCATTAACGTTGCTGATCTGCCAGCTCCACATCGACTCTCTGAACGCGGTTGGTAAGAAAAAACTTGCGCGTTGGCGTTCTAGCTTTACAAGGAGATTTTCGCGAACACCTGAGCGCCCTTGCCCACTGCAAGGTAGATGCCACGGAAGTTCGCAGGGTAAGTGAGTTAGAAAAAATTGATGCCCTGGTTATTCCTGGTGGAGAATCAACAACAATTGTCTCGTTAGCGAAAACTTTTGAAATTTTCGAACCAATCAAAAAACGTATTGCAGCAGGCATGCCGACTTACGGTTCTTGTGCTGGAATGATTATGTTGGCAGATCACATAGTTGCAGCCAAAGATGGACAAGAAACTTTTGGTGGCATCGACATCACTGTTCGCCGAAATGCTTTTGGTCGACAGGTTGATTCTTTTGAAACTGATATTTCAGCCCCAGTTATTTCCAAATCACCTTTGCGTGCTGTGTTTATCAGAGCGCCATGGGTTGAAAAAGTTGGGAAAGGCGTTGAGGTTTTAGCCACTCTTGAAGGTTCCGATGGCGTTGCCCACGCAGTTGCTGTTCGCCAGAATCATTTATTGGCCACGGCTTTTCATCCTGAAATAACTGATGACTACAGCGTTCATCGCTACTTTCTGGAGAAAGTCTGCAAGTAGAAGCATTGCTAAATTACGATAAAGTAAGGCATTCGTTAGTGAGCTATCAGGTGAGGTGTTAAATGTCCGGCCATTCCAAGTGGGCGACGACTAAGCATAAGAAGGCCATTATTGATAGTCGCCGTGCAAAAAACTTTGCCAAGCTGATTAAAGCTATTGAAGTTGCTTCGCGCAATGGCGGTCCAGACATGGATGGCAATCCAACGCTTTTTGATGCAGTAGCAAAAGCTAAAAAGAACTCAATGCCTGCAGACAACATTGAACGCGCAATCAAGCGTGGTGCCGGTCTTGAATCAGGTGGCGCCAATTGGGAAACCATTATGTATGAGGGCTATGGACCATCAGGAGTTGCAATCATGATTGAGTGCTTATCTGATAACAGAAACCGTGCTGCTTCAGAAGTGCGCGTTGCGGTCACTCGCAATGGCGGTTCAATGGCAGATCCTGGTTCAGTTTCATATTTATTTCATCGCAAAGGTTTAATTACAGTGAGCAAAACATCGGGCGCAACTGAAGAATCTATTCTCGAAGCTGTTCTCGAAGCAGGTGCTGAAGAAGTAAAGGATAACGGCGAGACATTTGAAATCATTTGTGAAGCGAGCGACTTAGTTTCGGCTCGCACGGCGCTACAAAACGCTGGTATTGATTACGAATCTGCTGATTCATCTTTCGTACCTTCGATGACAATCGATTTGGACGCAGATTCGGCCACCAAGGTATTTGAACTAATCGATGCAATCGAAGAGCTCGATGATGTGCAGAATGTATTCAGTAACGCCGATGTGTCAGATGAGGTAATGGCGAGTCTGGCTTAATTTTTAGACCGTACCTCTTAGGCTAGCGGCATGCGAGTTTTGGGTATCGATCCAGGTTTAACGAGATGCGGAATTGGCATCGTCTCTGGCGCACCCGGATCTACTTTGTCACTCGATGGCGTGGGAGTAATCATGACGCCATCAGATGCTGATCTCGATCATCGACTACTTTCTCTGCATTCCGAGATAACCCAATGGGTGCAGAAGTATTCACCAGATGTGATTGCAGTAGAAAGAGTTTTTTCACAACACAATGTTCGAACTGTTATGGGTACAGCGCAGGCCGCAGGCATTGCCCTCTTGGTTGCGGCGCAAAACAATATTCCGGTGTTTATGCACACTCCCAGTGAAGTAAAAGCTGCAGTTACGGGGTCAGGGCGTGCAAATAAATCACAGGTTTCAGAAATGGTTAAAAGATTACTGAAACTTCAGGAGATTCCTAAGCCAGCAGATAGCGCAGATGCTTTAGCCCTGGCTATTTGTCATATTTGGCGCGGAGGCGCAAACTCAAAAATCAAGAGCGCAGTTGCCGCAGAAAAGAAGAGATTGGCTGCACTTCGATGATCTCAACTTTGAACGGAGTTGTTAAATCACTCTCACCTGATCGAGCAATTATTGAAGTAGGGGGAGTGGGCATGAGTGTTTTGATTAATTCTCACACCAGTTCATCACTTTCCTTGGGTGCGCCGGCTCATCTCTTTACTTCACTTGTGGTGCGCGAAGATTCTTTAACCTTGTACGGCTTTAGTGATGAAGCATCACGAGTTCTCTTTGAATTAGTTCAAACTGTTTCTGGAATCGGCCCTAAGGTTGCTCTCTCAATTTTAGGCGCCTTAACACCATCCGAATTAGCGCAAGCCGTCACCACTGAGAATATTTCGGTGATTGAAAAGGTTCCTGGTATCGGTAAAAAAGGCGCACAACGTCTTGTTCTCGAACTTAAATCCAAATTATCTGATTTTGGTCAAACTGGTCAAAGAATTTCTCACCAACCGGTATGGCGCGAACAATTAGCAAGTGCGCTGATTTCTCTTGGTTTTTCAGCAAAAGATTCTGATGAGGCAATCAACTCTGTTTTATCAACTCTTTCTCAGGAAGAAGTCGCTTCAATGGCGTTAGGTGATCTACTTAAGTTGGCACTTCAAAGTGGTAAAAAATGACACCAGATGATCGTTTAGTTACGCCAGCGCTTAGAAGCGATGATGGTGCGGCAGAACATGCACTACGTCCGAAAACCTTGAGCGATTTCATTGGTCAGGATCGAGTGCGCCAACAAATAGATGTACTCCTTACTGCTGCTAGAAAACGTGAAAGCGCTGCCGATCACATATTGCTTTCAGGGCCGCCAGGTTTAGGTAAAACGACACTGGCATTGATTTTGGCGAGCGAAATGAATACTCCAATACGTGTAACGAGCGGACCGGCAATTACTCATGCAGGTGATTTGGCTGCGATTCTCTCCTCTTTGGTTGAAGGAGAAATTCTGTTTTTAGATGAAATACACAGATTGCCAAGACCTGCAGAAGAACTTTTATATCTTGCGATGGAAGATTTCAGGGTGGATGTTGTAGTTGGCAAAGGACCGGGAGCAACAGCAATCCCTTTACAGCTCCCTCGATTTACTCTGGTTGGCGCCACCACTCGCGCAGGTTTGCTCCCGAGTCCACTGCGTGACCGCTTTGGGTTTACTGCGCACTTAGATTTCTACGACGAAAAGGATTTAGCCACAGTTATCAAGAGAAGTGCGCAGTTACTTGGATTATCGATTGATTCAAAGGCAGTTGATGAAGTCGCAGGGCGCTCACGTGGAACCCCGAGAATTGCAAATAGATTGTTACGACGAGTTCGAGATTTCGCGCAAGTACAAGGAAGTAATGCTCTTTCGCACGAGCATGCTATGTCTGCACTCCAAATGTATGAAGTTGATGAAAAAGGCCTAGATCGTTTGGATCGTGCAGTCCTGACTGCCTTAATCGAAAGATTCAATGGTGGACCCGTAGGTCTTTCAACGCTAGCGATTGCAGTGGGTGAAGAAACTGAAACCGTTGAATCCGTTGCAGAACCTTTCTTGGTCAGAAATGGGTTTATGGCGCGCACATCTCGAGGTCGCATCGCTACCGCATTGGGGTGGACGCATATTGGGCGTACTCCGCCTGCCGATTTGGCTGCTGCTCCTGGTCTTTTCGACACGCCTGATAATCACGCCTAGACTCTGCACCTATGTCTACAGCGAATAAGCCAATAAAGAACTCAACCCGTCCAGGACGCACACTTCTAATCCTCGGTCTGATCTTGATCTCCCTGCTTGCCACGGTGTTCATCACTGGCGCAACGTCAGTTCGACTCGGTCTTGATTTGCGTGGTGGCACAAGCGTTACTTTGCAACCTCGAATTGCCCCAGGCGATGACGGCAAAGTAACTGCAGAAGCTATCGATCAGGCTGTTTCAATTATTCGCCAGCGCGTTAACTCACTTGGTGTGGCTGAAAGTGAAGTTGCCGCACAAGGCAGCGGTACAAATCGTCAAATTATTATTTCTATTCCAGGTGACACTGGACGTCGAGTTGTAGAACTCGTAGGACAAACTGCTGAACTTCGCTTTAGACAGGTACTAGCAAGTGCAGCAGGAACTCCATCTCCTGTTCCAACTGATCCAACTGCTACTCCTGCCGCGCAAGTCACTCCCGAACTCAACGCACAATTTGCAGCTCTTGATTGCACCAATCCAGAAAACCTTCAGGGAACTGGTAGCGACAACGCTGATACCCCAATCGTTGCCTGTGATCGAAATGGTGGCGAAAAATTCATTCTAGATAAAGCAGAAGTTTTGGGACGCCAAGTATCTGAAGCGACTGCAGGTATTGATCAACAAGGCGGTAACGCTTGGTTTGTTTCTTTGGTCTTTGACGGCGAAGGAACTAGAGCATTTGCAGACATCACGGCTCGCGTCACTGCATTACCTAGCCCTCAAAATCAAGTAGCAATCGTTCTTGATGGTTTGGTTGTATCTGCTCCACGAATTAACGAAGCAATTCCTTCAGGTAATGCGCAAATTACGGGCTCCTTTACTCAGTTAGAAGCACAAGACTTAGCAAATGTGCTTAAGTACGGTGCTTTACCGCTTGCCTTTGATCGCGGAGAGGTTCAACAAGTTTCTCCAACACTTGGTGCTGATCAGTTAGATGCTGGTTTATTAGCTGGTCTCTTGGGTCTTGTTCTAATTTTCCTTTACTCTATTTTGTATTATCGAGGCTTAGGTCTGGTATCAGTTTCTTCTTTGCTCGTGGCCGGCGCACTGGTTTATATGTCCTTCTTGTTGCTTGGCGAATGGATTGGATTTACCCTCACGTTGGCAGGTATTGCTGGAGCAATCGTTGCGATTGGCGTTACTGCTGACTCATTCATCGTGTACTTCGAACGTATTCGAGATGAAGTCCGTGATGGTCGATCATTGCGAACGGCTGTGGAAACTGGTTGGACTAAAGCTCGACGCACAATTATTGTCGCTGACTTTGTTTCAATCATTTCAGCGATTCTTCTTTATGTATTCGCCGTAGGCGGTGTGCGCGGTTTTGCGTTCACATTAGGTTTAACAACGCTCATCGATTTACTTGTGGTATTTGCGTTTACAAAACCACTTACCGTGTTATTGGCCAAGTTCAAATTTTTCAACTCTGGCCATGCGCTCTCAGGTGTATCTGCCAAAACATTTGGAACTTCATCTCAAGTAACGAAGGAGGCATAAACCATGTCTAAGTTTTCAGGATTAGGCGCTCGTTTACACTCAGGTGAAACATCGATTGATTACATTGGAAAGCGCCGCCGTTGGTATGCATTCTCAGGACTTCTTGTAATCGTTTCGATTGCAGCTCTTTCACTCCAAGGTTTACACCTTGGAATTGAATTCAAAGGCGGATCCTCCTATACCGTCACTAAACCGGGTGGCACAATTGCTCAAGCTGAATCAGCGCTAACTTCAGCTGGCATCACAGGTGAGAAAATCATCCAACAAGTTGGAAACGACAAGATTCGTGTACAAACTGGAACTCTCAGCGCAGCACAATCCAACGCAGTTGAAGACGCCCTAGCGTCAACTTTTGGAGTAAGTGTCGAAGCAATTGATACTCAGATTATTGGACCTTCATGGGGTAAAGAAATTACTCGTAAAGCTATTTACGGCTTGGTCGGATTCTTAATTGTTGTGGTTCTTTACTTAGCCATGACTTTCGAACCAAAGATGGCCTTTGCGGCAATCGTTGCCGTTGTTCACGATGTTTTCATCACAGTTGGGATTTATGCACTGGTCGGCTTTGACGTTACACCTGCCACGGTCATCGGATTCTTAACGATTTTGGGTTATTCACTGTATGACACGGTCGTGGTCTTCGATAGAGTCCGTGAAAATACGAAATCAATAACTTCGACATCAAAGATGACTTATTCGCAAGCAGCCAATCTTGCAGTTAATCAAACTGTTGTTCGCTCCCTTAATACGACCATTGTTGCTTTGATTCCAGTAGGTTCCATTCTCTTTGTTGGTGCTGGTCTTCTCGGCGCAGGAACATTGAAGGATTTATCACTTGCTCTTTTCATCGGGCTAGCAACAGGTGCGTACTCATCTATCTTTATTGCAACTCCTTTGCTCGCAGCATTGCGTGAACGTGAACCAGCTATGCAAGCACTTGCTAAGCGAATCAATGCACGTGGTGCATCGACACTAGTTGCAACAGTCGGTTCACCTGCGGCTGATGCCAACATAGAAAAACGTGGACCTCGCAATCAACCAAAACGGAAAGGTCGCAAGTAACTTTATTTGCGTCCCAGATGGACACTCTCTTACAGCCCTTAATCAACTCCTTAATGGAGCACGATCCAAAGGCTGATGTAGTAAAGGTTGAGCGTGCGTACGAAGTTGCAAAGAACGCCCACAGTGGTCAACTTCGTAAATCAGGGGATGAATACATCACTCATCCGGTTGCCGTAGCCCACATACTCTCTGAACTTGGATTAAATGATTCGACAATCATCGCGGCTTTATTGCATGACACTGTTGAAGACACTCCGTATTCGCTTACACAGCTTAAGAGTGATTTTGGAGATGAGATTTCATCGCTTGTAGATGGTGTCACCAAGTTAGATAAGTTGAGTTACGGACCGACAGCAGAAGCAGAAACTGTTCGCAAAATGGTTGTTGCAATGTCTCGAGACATCAGAGTTCTTGTTATTAAGTTGGCAGATCGTCTTCACAATGCGCGTACATGGAAGTACGTTGATCCTCAAAGCGCCGAACGTAAAGCGCGCGAAACCTTAGATATTTATGCACCACTTGCTCATCGACTGGGTATGAACGCAATCAAGTGGGAGTTAGAAGATCTTTCATTTGCTGTTCTAGAACCTAAAAAGTTTGAAGAAATCTCCAGATTAGTTGCAGAGCGCAGCCCATCGCGTGACGCCTTGACAGCGGAAGTGATCAAAACCGTCGAAGATGATTTAGCAAAGGATAATGTTGAAGCAACGGTTACTGGTCGCAAGAAACATTTCTTTAGTGTTTATCAGAAAATGGTTGTTCGTGGTCGCGATTTCAATGATATTTATGATCTGGTGGGTATTCGAGTTCTAGTAAATGATGTGAAAGATTGTTATGCAGTTCTGGGTTCGATTCACGCCAGATGGTCACCAGTTCCAGGGCGTTTCAAGGATTACATCGCTATGCCTAAATTCAACTTGTATCAATCTCTTCATACAACAGTAATTGGCCCTGATGGCAAAGCTATTGAAATCCAGATTCGCACTTTTGAAATGCATTCACGAGCCGAATTTGGTATTGCCGCCCACTGGAAGTACAAGCACGGCACTGATACAAATTCTTCGTCACCGCAGATGTTGTGGTTACGACAGCTTCATGAATGGCAGAAAGAAACCGAAGATCCATCTGAGTTCTTAGAGGCGCTACGTTTTGATTTAGGTACACCAGAGGTGTTCGTATTTACTCCAAAGGGCAGCGTCGTTGCTTTACCCGGTGGTTCCACACCAGTTGATTTCGCTTATTCAGTGCATACAGATGTTGGCAATAGATGCGCAGGCGCCAAGATTAATGGCCGCTTGGTTCCACTTGATACGCGCCTAAACAATGGTGACGTAGTTGAAGTTGTCACGAACAAGAGCGAATCCGCCGCTCCATCTCGTGATTGGCTGAACTTTGTTAAGAGCCCGCGAGCACGATCGAAGATCAAGGCTTGGTTTAGTAAAGAACGTCGCGAAGAAGCTATCGAAGCTGGTCGCGAATCAATTGCACGACAAATGCGAAAAGCAGGTTTACCTCTCCAGAAGATCTTTGCAGGACATGCTCTGTTAGAACTTGCACACGAGTTGAGATACCCAGATATTTCCGCACTGTATTCCGCAGTTGGTGACGGACATGTTTCCGCTGCTGCAATCATCGACAAACTAGTACTTTTCATGGGTGTTGAAGATTCACACCCCGAACCAACCATGGACTTTATTCCTGGGGGAGCACCCGTTGCGAAGCGTTCAAGTAGCGCAATTAAAGTTGAAGGAATAGATGATGTGCTCGTAAAACTTGCACGTTGTTGTACGCCAGTTCCTGGTGATCCAATTATGGGTTTCATTACTCGAGGTAGCGGAATCTCAGTTCATAGAAGCGATTGTGTAAACGCTGATGACCTGCGACTACATCAGAGTGATCGAATCGTTGGGGTTAAATGGCTTGATGGAGCTTCAAGTTTGTTCCTAGTAAATATTCAAGTAGAGGCACTCGATCGAGCACGATTGCTCGCTGATGTGACCAGAACACTTTCTGAGCAGCAAGTAAATATCTTAAGTGCTGCAGTAAGCACGACTAAAGACCGCGTAGCGATTTCACGATTCACATTTGAAATGGCAGATGCGACTCATCTAGGCGCTGTTTTAACTGCTGTTCGTTCAGTTGAGGGTGTTTACGACGTTTATCGCACCACAAACAATTAGTTGAACTCAGCTAAAGATTTCTGTGCTTCTTCAAGCCACGTACGTCGAGCAGCTGCGGATTCCAAAGCCTCTGTAGCCTTCTTGGAATTTCCTGCACTAGTTGCTTTAGCTGCAATCTTCTCGTAGTTATCTATTGCTCCTTGTAGTTGCGCCACAACTTCTGCAGCTCGTGCTTTCGCTGCAGGATCTGTTTTACGCCAAATTTCAGCTTCGGCTGACTTAATAGCCTCTTCAACTTTGCTTACGCGGGCGTCGAGTGCTGCACGTTTATCACGATTCGTCATACCAATTTTTTCCCATGAGCGCGCAAGATCTCTGAATTTATTCTTAGCATCTTTAACGTCGGTAAATGGCACGAGCGCTTCGATTTGAACAATGAGTTCTTCGCGCTTTGCTAGGTTGGCATTCATTGTCACTTCGCGTTTTTCTAGATCAGCTCCCTTAGCCTGGAAGAATTGATCCTGCGCTTTCTTAAATTTTGCCCAAAGTTTTGCATCATCAGAAGGCTTACCGCGTCCAGCGGCTTTCCATTGATCCATCAATGATTTGAAAGATTTTGCAGTTGCAACCCAATCCGTTGATGTTGCTAGTTTCTCAGCCTCTGACACCAGTTTCTTCTTGGCGTCTGTAACAACTGCAGTTGTGGCTTCTAGATTGGCAAAGTGAGTACGTCGACGCTTATCGAATTTATTGCGTGAAGCAGAAAAACGTTTCCACAATTCGGTATCTGTTTTCTTATCTAAACGTGGTGCTGACTTCCACTCAGCAAGTAACTCCTTTAGTCGATCCCCGGTTGTCTTCCAACTCTCAGAAAGTGCGAGAGATTCAGCTTCTGCAACAATCTTCTCTTTTTCCACTAAGACCTGCGCACGCTTGGCAGCTTTCTCAGATTCTGCCGCAGCTTTCTTTGCTTCATAAGCACCGCGGTGACCTTCAATGAGTGGTTCTAGTTGTTCTACAGAATTAGCAAGAGCTTCAAGATCTCCAACAGCATTTATTTCTTTGACTTGCTCGCGTAATTTTTTCACGGATGCAAGAGCATCAGATGGGACCATAGCACCGCTTGTAATGCGAGCGGCAAGAAGGGCAATTTCAGATGCGACTGCTTCAAATTTTCTAACGAAATAGGCAAGAGCCTCGTCGGCACTTTTACCCGGATATGAACCAACAGCTTTATCGCCTTGTGAAGTTTTAACGAAGACCGTTCCATCAGGTGCTACATATCCAAATTTTGCGGGATCGCCAATGAGAGCAGATGCTGCAGAAGTTGGAACTGATATTGATAAAGGATTGATGTCAGACATGGTCTTCCCTTCAGCGCGTTAATCGACTTCGATCTTCGCTATTGGACTAACTCTTAAACTATTTATACGAGTTGGTCAGGCGGCTTGGTGAAGGTAAAAGGTACCCTGTCCCTATGTGCGCGGCGAAATTTCCCGCGTAACTGACTCCATATTTAGGCGTAGCCGAAGGGAAATACCGTGTTCATCACCTCCTTCGCTGCCCCCATGTTTGCAACCAATTGCTGGATCATCGCGGACAAAGCTGGTGGGGAATGTGTCGTTGTTGATCCAGGAATGCCAGATGTTTCTGACACCTTGGCGATGGTTCTGGGTGAAAACAATTTGAAACCTGTTGCAGCAATCATCACTCATGGTCATTTGGACCATACGTTTTCTATAGTTCCTATTGCAGATGGGTACGGCATTCCAACCTATATTCATAGTGAAGACCGGGCCTTGTTATTGCATCCAGAACGGGCTCATGGTCCTGAATTTTTAGCGACATTAAGCGCTATGGAGTTTGCTGAACCCAACGATGTACGAGAATTACGTCATGGAGCAGAAGTAGAGATGTTGGGTATGAAGTTTCACGCAATTCATTCCCCAGGTCATACTCGTGGTTCTCTCATGTTTAAAGTAAAAGAAGAAGTTCTGATTAGTGGCGATGTTTTATTCGCTGGAGCCATTGGAAGAACAGATTTGCCATCTGGATCGGCAGAATCAATGCAAGATACTTTGGTTAACAAAGTTTTAACACTAGCTGATGATTTGCGTGTTCTTCCTGGGCATGGTCCTGATACGAACATTGGACATGAAAGAAAGACAAACCCATATCTCATAGATGCTGCTAAGAAATCAGGACGACGATGAGCAAGAAGAATCAAATTCAAGCTCCAAAGGGCGTTAGCGAATATGTTCCTCCGCAATCTAGAAAGTTTGAATCTGTGCGCGAAACCCTACTTACTCCGGCCAGAAATGCAGGGTATGAATTAATTGAATTGCCAGTTTTTGAAGATACGGAGTTATTTACTCGTGGCGTTGGGGAATCAACTGATGTTGTTTCCAAGGAGATGTACACATTCGAAGATCGCGGCGGCCGATCAATAACTCTTCGACCAGAAGGAACAGCTGGTGTAATGCGTGCAGTAATCGAACATGGATTAGATCGCGGGCAATTGCCCGCAAAACTTTATTACAGCGGAGCTTTTTTCCGCGCTGAACGTCCACAAGCTGGACGATTTCGTCAGTTTTATCAGGTAGGCATTGAGGCAATTGGCACACAAGATAGTGCGCTAGATGCCGAGGTTATTGCTATTGCGGATGCAGGCTTCAAATCCATTGGATTGAAGAAATACCGACTTGAAATTACATCTCTAGGAGACTCGCAATCGCGGGCAAAACATCGTGTTGATTTAGTGGCCTACATCGAAAAATTAGATTTAGATGATGCAACCAAAGCACGTGCAACGATTAATCCGCTCCGTTTGTTTGACGATAAACGCGAAGAAGTCAAAAAGCAGATGGCCAAGGCACCATTGCTGCTTAACTATTTGTCAGATGAATCGAGAAAAGAATTCGAATCAGTACAGAAACACCTAACGGCGCTAGGGGTTGAATTTACGGTTAATCCCAGAATGGTTCGGGGTCTGGATTACTACACCGGAACAACATTTGAATTCGTTCACGAATTATTGGGTGCCCAATCAGGCATTGGTGGAGGTGGCCGTTATGACGGACTTATGGCCGAACTCGGGGGACAAGAACTTTCCGGTATTGGTTTCGGCCTGGGAATAGATCGATGCGTCTTAGCAGCTGAAGCGGAAGGAATTTCATTTGATCAGGAATTCACATCTGATTTATTCATAATTCCACTTGGTGATGAGAGTAAAACTTCCGCGTTAACTATTGCTCAGCAACTTCGAAGTTCAGGATTGCGCGTTGAAATCTCCTTTGGCGATCGGGCTCTCAAGGGCTCAATGAAGGCAGCAGATAAGAGTGGCGCTGCCTACGTAATTGTTCTTGGAGAAAGTGAAGTTTCTAGCGGAACGGTAGAACTCAAAGAGATGAGCACAGGGAAGACTTCATCGGTTACTCTTGCTTCCTTGCAGAAACATCTTCTGAGCGTTTCTTCGAAGTAGTTAACATTAGAAAAAGAGGCCGTTAAATGTTGCGCACACATGGAGCTGGAACGCTTCGAGCTTCCCATGTTGGTCAAAGTGTCACATTAACTGGCTGGGTTGCACGCCGTCGAGATCACGGTGGTGTTGCATTTATTGATTTCCGTGATGCAACCGGTTGGGTACAAGTAGTTATTCGTGATGAAAAAATTGCAGGCGCGCTGCGTGCAGAGTGGTGTTTGAAAATCACAGGAGAAGTTGTCACAAGACCTGCTGGAAATGAGAACGCTGCAGTTCCCACTGGTGCTATTGAAGTTATGGGCGATGATGTTGTTGTTTTAAGTGAAGCATCAGCGCTACCATTTCCAGTAGATAGCGGTGATGACGTAGAAATTTCAGAAGAAGTCCGCCTTAAGTACCGCTATCTCGATCTTCGTCGAGAAGGACCTGCGGCTAATTTACGTTTGCGTTCAAAAGTTACTTCAACTATTCGACGCGTCATGGAAGATGAAGCATTCCTTGAAATCGAAACACCTTACTTAACTCGCTCAACCCCAGAAGGTGCACGCGATTTCTTAGTCCCTGTGCGCTTGCAGCCAGGCAGCTGGTATGCACTGCCGCAATCACCGCAGTTGTTCAAGCAGTTATTAATGGTTGCCGGTATGGAGAAGTACTACCAAATCGCTCGTTGCTTCAGAGACGAAGACTTCAGAGCAGATCGTCAACCCGAATTTACTCAACTCGATATTGAAATGTCATTTATTGATCAAGAGGATATTTTGGCTGTTGCTGAAAAAATCTTAGTTAAGGTCTGGAAAGAAGTTCTTGATTATCAGATTTCCTTGCCTATTCCACGAATGACCTATTTGGATGCGATGGCCCGATTCGGTTCTGATAAGCCAGATCTGCGTTTTGACCTTGAACTAGTTGATTGCACATCTTTTTTTGCGGAAACCACTTTCAGAGTTTTCCAAGCACCATACGTTGGTGCAGTTGTTATGCCAGGAGGTGCTGACTCTCCACGTCGAGAACTCGATGCTTGGCAAGATTGGGCAAAAGCTCGAGGCGCAAAAGGTCTTGCTTACATCCTTGTTTCAACAGATGGCACACTCGGTGGACCAGTGGCTAAAAACTTAAGTGAAAATGAAGCTGCAAAGATCGCAGCACACGTTGGAGCAAAGCCAGGGGATGCAATTTTCTTTGCTGCAGGGGAGCGAACCGCCTCACTTAACTTGCTTGGAGCAGTGCGTCTTGAGATCGGAAAGCGTTGCGGACTGATTGACAATAATCGCTGGGAGTTTGTTTGGATTGTTGATGCTCCTATGTTTGAACCTACAGATGATGGTGGTTGGACTGCTGTGCACCACCCATTTACTGGCCCAAAGCCAGAGTATGCAGAAACTTTTGCAAAAGATCCTGCTAGCGCACTTGCCTATGCCTACGACATTGTGCTCAATGGAACAGAACTTGGCGGTGGTTCAATCCGTATTCATAACCGCACAATGCAAAAAGATGTATTTACAGTGATTGGTTTAAGTGACGAGGAAGCCGCAAGTAAGTTTGGATTCTTACTTGAAGCATTTAATTACGGACCTCCTCCTCACGGTGGAATTGCTCTTGGTTTAGATAGATTATGCGCATTACTTTCGCATTCAGATTCAATTCGCGAAGTTATTGCATTTCCAAAAACAGCCAGTGGCGGAGATCCACTAACTGGCGCTCCGACACCTATTACTCCTGCGCAGCGCAAAGAGAGTGGAATAGATGGGGCTCCAAAAGAGGGAGCCAAGTAAGGCAATCGGGTAGGCTGGTCTCATAAGAATTTTTGATTGCGCTTAAAAAGGAGGAAGTTATGGGCCCAGGTGGAATTGCAACAATCATTGCGGCGTCATCTCTCCTAGTTATTGCCATAGCAATTAGTTACGCCGTCATTCGTGTCGGACGATTTATCGACGAAGCAAAAGCATCATTAAAGGCCGTTACCGAAGAAACAACGCCTCTCATCGAAGAAGTTCACACAACAGTTACCTTGGTGAACGGACCACTTCAAAGTTTTAACCGGATCACAAAAAACGTTGAAGACATCTCAGAGAAATTGACCAGTGCAACCACTGGACTTATCGATAAGAGCGGTCCTGCGCTTAAAGTTGCTGGCGCATTAGTTACTGCAGCGCAAATGGGAAAGAGCCGCAAGAAAAAGAAGAAGAAGGCTGAGTGATCCCCACACGTGGAATCCGCCGAAATCCGTTCGCGCTGGCTGCGCTTCTTCGAATCAGATAACCGCGAAGGTTTACTGCACACAGTTGTGCCCTCGGCATCACTTATTGCCGATGATCCAAACTTACTACTCGTCAACGCAGGAATGGTTCCCTTTAAACCCTATTTTCTGGGCGAGGTAACACCTCCATTCAAGCGAGCTACGTCAGTCCAAAAATGTGTACGAACTCTGGATATTGATGAAGTTGGAAAAACAACTCGCCACGCGTCGTTTTTCCAAATGTGTGGAAATTTTTCTTTTGGTGATTATTTCAAAGAAGGCGCCATTGCGTTGGCATGGGATTTGTTAACTCGTCCTATTAAAGATGGTGGTTACGGTTTTCCGGAATCAAAGTTGTGGGTGACTGTTTTTCACGATGACGATGAAGCTGTTCAAATATGGAATAAAAAAATAGGCATTCCATTAGAAAGAATTCAACGGCGCGGAATGGAAGATAATTTCTGGTCCATGGGAGTTCCAGGACCATGCGGACCGTGTTCAGAAATTTATTACGATCGTGGTCCCGATTATGGGGCTGAAGGTGGACCGATCGCCGATGAAAATCGTTACATGGAAGTATGGAACTTGGTTTTCATGCAAAATGAACGTGGCGTGGGTTCAGGTAAAGATGATTTCCCAATACTTGGGGAGTTACCAGCTAAGAGCATAGATACGGGTCTTGGTCTTGAAAGAATGGCAGCGCTCTTGCAAGGCGTTGAAAACATTTATGAGATTGATACAACCGCTCAGATTCTTAAGCGTGCATCTGATTTAACTGGCGTTAAGTACGGTAAGAATGAAAAGTCAGATGTTGCCCTTCGTGTTGTTGCTGACCACGCTCGTACGTCTGCAATGTTAATTGGTGATGGAGTTACACCGGGCAATGAGGGTCGAGGTTATGTTCTGCGTCGAATGATGCGCAGAACCATCCGCAATATGCGCTTGCTGGGTTCTGAGGACTTGATCATGTCTGAGCTCACTAAAGCTGCAATCGGTGCAATGTCGCCGCAGTATCCGGAACTCAATGCAGAAAGCGATCGAATTCTGGCGGTAACACAAGCTGAAGAAGATACCTTCCTGCAAACCTTAAAGAGTGGAACATCAATTTTTGAAGTTGAGAGTGCTGCAATTAAAAAGAGCAAGGGGAGCAAGATCTCTGGCGATGCTGCATTTAAGTTACATGACACATACGGCTTCCCATTTGATCTAACGTTGGAAATGGCTCGTGAAGAAGGTCTAGAAGTCGATGAGGATGGCTTCCGACGTTTAATGAAAGAGCAACGTGATCGCGCGAAAGCTGATTCAAAGGCGAAGAAGAGCGGACATACCGACCTAAGTGTTTATAAGTCGATAGCCGATACACATGGGCTAACAACATTTATCGGGTATACCCACCAAGAAAGCGAATCAACAATCAAAGCTTTGGTTAGCGATGGCGCTTCTGTGCAATCTGCAAAATCAGGCGATGAGATCGAAGTGATTTTAGATAGGACACCATTTTATGCAGAAGGTGGCGGACAACTAGCTGATGGCGGATTGATTACTCTTTCAAATGGTGCAGTTATCGAAATTGATGACGTTCAAACACCGGTACCCGGAATCAATGTTCACCGCGGTCGTGTGCGTAGTGGAAACATCGAAGCTGGCAGCAGCGCATTTGCAAAAATTGATAATGAACGTCGTGAAGCCATATCGCGCGCACACACCGCAACACATATGGTGCATAAGGCTTTCCGTGAAATTCTTGGAGAAACTGCAACACAGGCAGGATCTGAGAATTCACCGGGTCGCTTTAGATTTGATTTCCCCGCACCTGGTGCGGTTCCTGATTCAGTTTTAAACGATGTTGAGTCTCGAGTTAATACACTCTTGCTAGAAAATCTTGAAGTAAGTGCCGAAGTTATGAGCCAAGTGGAAGCAAAAAAACTTGGCGCAATGGCATTGTTCGGTGAAAAATATGGCGATCAAGTGCGCGTAGTTAGTGTTGGTGATTGGGCTCGAGAACTGTGTGGAGGTACGCACGTTTCGCGTTCTGGTCAATTAGGTATTGTGAAACTACTTAGTGAGTCATCTATTGGTGCTGGTGTTAGGCGCGTTGAAGCTTTAGTTGGTGCGGATGCTTATAAATTTTTAGCTAGAGAACACGTTCTACTTAGCTCACTCACTGAAATCATCAAAGGTGCTCGAGTAGAAGAGTTACCGGAAAGAATCTCTGATCTCGTAAACAAGTTAAAGGAGATAGAAAAAGAGCTGGCATCTGTTCGTACTGATGCTGCGCTGGCAAAGAGCGCAGAACTAATTAAGAGCGTAAAGAAGATTGGTTCCGTTTCACTGATTAGCTCTCAGCTAACTGATGGTATAACTAGCGAAAACCTTCGAACAATCGCATTGGATTTACGGAGTAAGACCCCTTCAAGCGTTGTTGTCTTGGTAAGTGTGGTTGATTCCAAACCAGTACTTGTAGTTGCAACCAGTGATGAAGCTAGGGCTGCAGGTGTGAAGGCAGGCGCTCTGGTAAAAATTGGTTCAACAATTCTCGGCGGTGGTGGTGGCGGCAAAGATGATTTCGCTCAAGGTGGCGGAACTGACACATCGAAGATTTCAGAAGCTCTTTTGGCAATCGAACAAGTAATTACTGGAAAATAAGATGCTTCGAGGGCGACGTTTGGCCTTTGATTATGGTGATGTTCGCATTGGTGTAGCAGTATGCGATCCTGATGCGATTCTTGCATCTCCTGTCATCACTTTAAAGAACAATGATGAGCACTTATGGGACCAAATAGATGAACTAGTTTCAGAGTACGAGCCAATCCATATTTATGTTGGGTCGCCAAAGCACCTTTCTGGTGCATCGAGTGTTTCGATGCAAAAAGCGGAAGAGTTTAAAGTCGAGATTTCAAAGCGCTACGGTGTTGCATGCTCAATGATTGATGAAAGATTGTCCACAGTTGGTGCTGCGCGTCAACTGAAGGAGTCAGGTTTAAGTACGCGAGAAAGTAAAGCTGCCATTGATCAGGCAGCAGCAGTTGCAATTCTCGAGCAAGCAATAGCAATTGAAAAAAGAAAATAGTCAGGTGAATAAGCAAGCGTTGCTCCGAGTTTCTCTTGCGTTCGCGCTTGTTTTCTCTTTCACCTTTGCAGCGCATGAACTTCGGTCATCTAACGCTGGAACCGCGGACTATCCGACTCGGGTAATCTCTTCAACAGAGGAATTAGTTGAAATCAATGTTGAAGAAGGAGCAACAGGTTCGGCGATTGCCAAGAAACTTTTTTCAGCAGGAGTTGTAGAGTCATCTCAAAGCTTTTTTAGAGTGGCCATTGCTGATTCTCGCGCAGCTCGAATTGCTCCCGGAATACACCTTTTAAACACAAAGATTTCGGCTGCCCAAGCCTTAGATCAATTACTCGATGCTTCTCGAATGCCAAATTTGATAAGGGTTTTTGAAGGAGCTTGGAATTCAGAAGTTTTCGCTATGTTAGAAAAGAATGGATTTGAGCGTAAAGAAATTATTAAGGCAGTGGGCAATGTTAAGAAACCAGAAGGCTTTAAGGTACTAGAAGGGTTATTGTTTCCCGCACAGTACAGCTTCACAAAAGGTACAACGGCACAAGAAGCGATACAGTCCATGATCGAAAAGTTTGAGTTTAAAACTAATTCCTTGCCATTAAACTCAGACCCTAATTTTAGTGCACAAAAACTCTTGATTATGGCTTCGATCATTCAAGCCGAGGGCGATATAGAAGATTTCGCAAAGATTTCTAGGGTAATCCTTAATAGGTTGAAAATAGGTATGCCATTGCAGATGGATTCAACCATCAACTACGCGATAAAAGCTCGGGGGAGTATCTTCGTGAGCAAGAAGTCAACTTTAGTAAAGTCTGACTACAACACGTATCGTAAATATGGATTGCCACCCGGACCAATTGGAAATCCGGGATTAGACGCTATTCAAGCAGCCCTTAATCCGGCCGTCGGAGACTGGCTGTACTTCATTACAGTTAGCCCAGGAGATACACGATTCACAGCTGACTTTTCTCAGTTTAACCAATGGAAAGTTTTGTATACAAAGAACAGAAAGGCGGGTGCATTTAATTGATTCAAGCAGCTGTTCTTGGTTCACCCATTTCGCATTCACT
>JACCDM010225008.1_pt1 | contig 28323 bp, 49 predicted proteins | sample 7445851 | NCBI WGS metagenome assembly JACCDM01 (sample SAMN15323438, study PRJNA562643) | freshwater metagenome | isolation source: river surface water | place: USA:Blue River Watershed | collected 2017-08-16
ACAAACATGGCGCAGTCTTGATGTTGCATAGCATCTCCAAAAAAGGTGGGTACTTTCCACGGATTTCCCCAAATATCACTCTCGTAAGACCATTATCGCCTGTTTCTTTTCTCGTAGCAATAGCCACATACCCATTTTTGATTCATGCCTTGGTTAAAAGGTACATATCTGCCAAATTCTTTTGGTTTTCGTAATTTACAGTTTGAGCATTCTTGCAAGGTTCTGTCACCGTTAGTCTTGTCGTGGTTCATTTATTTCATCAATCATTACTAGGCAGCCACCGCCTTTACGGATTTCGCCCCTTTGTACTATCAAAATATCAATTTGCTCATCATCGTCAAAAACACCAGCATCTGTCAAGGCATCCCAAAGGGCCTTGATGCGGTTATCTATGTCTTGCTTACGCTTATCCCTTGGGTAGAGTGTAACTTGCATTTGTAGGCGTTTCTGGCCCATTTTAGGCACAGCGTTGTCAAGAACATAGTCTTGCACCTGAAGTTTAAACTTTCTGCCAGCTTTGCTAATGCCCATTCTATTCCTAAAAATAGTGCGGTATGAGTTTACCGATGGGGGTAATGGTAGGTTAAGAATCAGCAAGCAGTTTCTCCGTCATTTCAAGCAAATCTTCTTGTCCAATTTGATAATGTTTTTCAAACCCTTTTGCTCCAAGACCATGAACACCTGTATTTCCTCGGTGGTGTTCAGGGCAAAGTCCGATAACTGGTGCATTAGCTCTTTTACCGCCAAATCGTCTAATGTGGTGGATTTCGCATTCTGTCCCTCGGTGGCCCAAGTGATGGCAAAGGATACATCCAAGTCTTGCGACTCTGGAGTAGTGTTCTTTTTCACTTTTGGTCATGGGCCATCTGCTGGGCAATATCTTCAAGCTGCTGGGTCAAATCAACCAAGGTAATGCTTAGGTCGTAAGCGTTATCCCAGTCCTTCTTTAGCGTAGCTTCTTCGTATTGTTTGATGGTGCGCTTAACTTCAAGCAATGTTTCAGCGAAGTCTATGTATTTTGGGCTTTTAACGGCAAAGTTGATGGCCTTTTTGAGAGTTTCGTTCATCAGTTATTCCTTATCATTTTGTCAAATTGTCTGTCGTTAGCTTGCTGGGTGCGCCATGTTTCCCAGCGTAATTCAGCACATTTTATGTGCAGCTTGAGCATTTCTACTTCGTGGGTAGCTATACCTATGGCTTTGCAGTGTTGCTTGTATTGTGGGCTTGAGTATGCTTCACGCTCCTGACCAGCAATGGTAGTTTCGTTACTTGCTTTCATCAAGTCCGCTTTGATTGAGCTTTTAGCGTTTTCTAGGTCAGCCAATACCGCTTTTGCCTTGGCAAATTCAGGTGCTTTTTCAAATATAAAGTCTATACAAGCGTTTGGGTCAATATCTTTCATGATTTACTCCCAATATCAATACCAATAGAAGCGCCTATTCCAAAAGCAATAAGTCCAATTATCACTTGCATAAATTCATAAAATGTTATTTCCATAATCCTTTTTCTCCCCTGTTACCTTTTGTCCATTGTTCTGCAACATCTCTAAGAAGTTCTGTTTTTCTGCCACCAAATCCATGATTTGAAATATATTGCCTGTACCATTCAAGACCTTTTTCTGCTCGCCATTTAAGGTGTTGGCGTACTTCGCATTGATGTCTGTATGTTTCATCAGAACGGTGCATCCTCGTAAACAGGTCTTGGTTGTTTAACTCTGACAAAAGTCCATCCTTCCCTTAAATTTGTGATGTGTTTGGCTTCCCACAAGCTGCTAACAATACGCATTCTGTCATTGTTTTCGTCAAATATGTGGTATTTCATGCAACACCTCTTTTTTGCCTGTCACGAAATTCCAACACATACTTCTTCATTTCATAGTAGCTGTTAAACCTAGCTTTGGTTGGGTCGCCACCACATTCAACTTCGTAAGCATGAGCAATCTGTTGGTCAGTACCAAGCGGTAGTTCTTTTGAGATTGAAGAGCCAGCAATAGATTTTTGGTTTCTGACCCAGTTTCTCCAAGTTGCAAACCAGTCTAGCTTTGCACCCTTTTGGCCACCTTGGGCAATCCAATAATCTCGGAATTGTTCAAATACCGCAGTTGGTTCTAGGTCTGGTCTGTTTGTTTTGCAAAACTCTAGCCATTCTGTTGGCAAACTATCAACATCTAAACGCTTGGCTTTGGGTGCTTTAGCACCATTACTATGGTTATTGGTTAATGGTTCTTGGTTCTTGGTTGGCATTGGGGGGTGTTTAGGGGGGCTATCGCTACCCTTACCCCACCTTAATGCTGCCCCTTTGCGACCCCCTTCTTGCATGGCCTTGTATTTGGCAATTTCTTCATCTGCTCGTTTGTTTTTCCAGCCTTCTTCAGTTTCTTCAAAAAATTCAACCAAAACAGTGGCAACAACTTCTTCTGAAGATTTAACTCTTTTAGCTAACCAGCTAAGATTTCTAGTAAATGGTTGTTCAGTTTGATAGTAAAGGTCAATAAGCCTTCTATAAGCCAAATCTTCTTCGTTAGAAAGATGGCTGGTGTGACTGATATAGTCACCTATGTGAAATGGATAAAAATTCATATTGTTCCTTAGTCAAAGGTAGTCACTACAAAAATGGATAAGGCAGACTGGTGACTAATCAGCTTTTCGGTCAATTTAACCTAGCCCATCCTACAATCTATTCTAGCTCTGGCCAAACAAATTTGTAAACTTTTGGAAACATATTTTTTCTGCTCATCAAGCCACAGCTTTTCTTCTCCAACTCAGCGCCTAAAAATACCATTTTGTCGTATGGTATGCCCTTGGTTTTCCATTGGGCCACAGCTGGTGGGCTTACTTTGCATAGCTTGGCAACAGCAGTTGTGCCACCTAATAAGTCTACGATTTGTGAGTCAGTTAATTTCATAATTAAGCGTAGTATAGTCTAAAAAATATATTTTGCAAAGGGTATTGACATTGTATTTTAGCGAGCTTAATATGTAATTACTGCAATGTCGCAGTGAGATTAGGAGTAAATATGAATCAAGATGAGTTCGTTGCAATGCAACAGCAAGAAGAACGCCTAGAACTAGCTTTGGAACGCATGGAAGCTGGTGATTTCTTATCCGATGATGATGTTTCTGTCATTCGTTGGGCGTGTGGTAAACCTTCCAAACCAAAGTCAAAACTATCCCCAGTATTTGAGGATTGGGCAACTATTTTTCGTAAACAAGGAGTAATTTAAATGATTATCAGAGAAGAAAGCACTACTAAATTCAAACTACCGCCAAGCGGTTCACATTTGGGCCGTTTGTACAGAATCCTAGACCTTGGCACTCAAAAGGTTGAGTGGAATGGCGCAATCAAGATGCAGCGTAAGCTGATGTTTAGCTTTGAGTTGCATGGTGAAGATAATGAAGGCCAGCCACTAACAACTGATGATGGCAAACCATTGATGATTTCTAAGCGTTATACAAAATCTTTGGGTGAGCAATCAACCCTTCGCAAAGACTTGGAATCATGGCGTGGCAAGAAGTTTTCAGGAGAAGAATTATTGGGTTTTGACATCAGCGTTTTGTTGGGCAAATTTGCCATGTGCAATGTCACCCACAATGACCGCGATGGCAAGACATACGCTAATTTGTCAGGATTAAGCCAAGTACCAGCAGCATTGAAGAAGCTGCCTGAGCCTACTGGCGTAAACGATTTGTTGTTGTTTAGCTTAGATGAGTTTGACCAAGCTAAGTTTGACAGCTTATCTGACGGACTTAAAGACATCATCAAGAAGTCTGCTGAATGGCGTGGCACTAACGGTGAAGAAGAAGCAAATCAAGCCGTTTCTGCTGCATTGGCTGATTTAAAAGATGACGATATGCCGTTCTAAGGAGCTACCATGTTAGAAATTCAAAAGAAAACACTACAAAAAGCGATTGACTTGCTTGATACCCTTGGTTGTTCTTATGCAATCATTGACCTTGACGGCAATCAGTTTGGCACTTTACAAGTTAATCAACCAAAGTTGCGTAAAAAGTCACCATTGCGTTTTGAGCGCGGTGAGATTAAACGATACCTTGAGCGTTATTTGTTAAATTTAAAGGTTGGTGAAGTAGTTTCAATTCCATACGATAAGTTTGGTGGTCATACAGTGCAAGGTTCAACGGCTTCTTGGTTTCATCATAAATATGGTAACGGATGCCAAACCAGCACCTTGAATCACAAGACTAACTGCGTGGAAGTGTTACGACTTAAATAAATAAAGGGGCGAAAGCGGATGCTGTTATGCCAGACAAGGATTGCCCTTAGTGCTAACAGTGCAGCGAGTAGCCCCACCTTTAATTATGAATAGAAAAGAACTTTTACAAAAAAAGCTATTGGAGCAACTGGCCATTACCCCAATGACAAGGGTTGAAATGGCTGATTTTTTAGGTGTTAGCGTGGTGTTTATTGCTAGGTACATTACCCAGCTAAGAGATGCCAAAAAGATTTACATTCACCATTACGAAAGAACGCCAAAGCACAAACCTAAGTCGTTTTACGCAACTGGTGACCTACCTGATGCACCTGAACTACCGCCTATTCCTCAGCGTGAACTACAAAAGAAATACAGGGAGCAAGCACATGGCAATACAAAGCATAAAAAGCTTACGCCACGCATGGATGAAGCAGCCAGCTGGATGTTTAACCCAAAATGACAGTGCTATGGGTCGTATTGGGTGGTTTTGGTATGTTGGCTTTAGCCATCTTGTCTATTTTGTTTGCTTTATGGTGGACTCAAAATGAGTAAGGTAGCTATCAGAACCGCTTGGGTGGCGTTATTTATTGTTTTGGTAGTGTTGGCCTATGGTCATGGCTACAAAAGCGGTAAACACGCTCAATTAACGATGGATGCAGTTATGCAAATAGCTAAATCTAACTTCAAATGCACGATGGAGATGAAATGAAACCTGTTGCATGGAATATCAAAGAAAACAGAGAAGCATATAGAGAAGATAATCCAAACGATATTGTTGCACTCTACACCGCACCAAGAGAGTTAAGTGATGAGGAAATAGAAAAGATTGCCAACGAATGTTCCGATATGGATTATGGAAGTATGCACATTGATGCAATTAAATTTGCTAGAGCAATACTAAAGAAAGCGAGTGAGAAATGATAATCAAACAAAAAAATAGCGAATCCTCTCACTGGTATACCAAAACTGGTGAATCAGCATATCAAGTTGAAGGCAAAACAGGGCTTAGAGCTACCACCTTGCGTGATGCTCGTAAGCTAGACTTAGTACCCAGTGTGACAACCATCTTGGGCGTGGCAGCTAAACCAGCCTTGAATACTTGGTTACAGACTCAAGTGTTGTTATCAGCACTAACCTTGCCAAGAAACCCAAACGAACCTGAAAAGGATTGGTTAGAGCGCGTAATGGCTGATTCCAAGGTTCAGGGTAGACAAGCAGCTGAACGCGGTACGGCTATTCACGGCATCATTGAAAGCTACTTTGAACAGGTTTACCTACCTGAGTGGCCACAATATGTGAAGAACATTGACAAGGCCCTTGCTGATGCGTTTGGTAATCAATTATGGCTATCAGAAAAGTCATTTGCGCATGAGTTAGGCTATGGTGGCAAGATTGACCTATCAGCCCAAAATTTAGTGGTGGACTTTAAGACCAAAGAAACCGCTTTGGATAAGGTTGAGCCGTATCATGAACATGAGATGCAGCTGGCAGCTTATTGCGTAGGTCTTGGCTACAAGCTTGAGGAATGCAGAGCAGCAATTGTATTTGTCAATGGCACTACGAATGAGGTAAAGTTATGCGAAATACCCCCTGATTCCCTGAAGTCGGCATGGGAATGCTTTACTCATTTGTTAGCGTTTTATAAGCTAAAGAACAATATTTAAAGCGTGGTTAAGCCGTCAAACAAGGATGCAACAATCCAACGGTTTTACGGCTTTCTCGTTGGTTGCTAGTAGTTGCCAAATTGTCACGCCCCAAATGCTTTGTAGCTCAGTTGGTAGAGCAACGGACTGTTAATCCGTGGGTCGCTGGTTCAAGCCCAGCCAAAGCAGCCACTGTTGTAAATAAACAACACCATATTAGGACTTTCCCTAATTTTGTAAATATTTCTTGCATTACTGTTTAAGTTGGCTTAATCTGTCGTTACTGCAACATCGCAGTGAGTAAATAGGAGAAGCAAATGCAAGCACTAGACATCAAACTAACAAAAGTAGACCAGTTGGGTTTGTTAATGGCCCAGATTGCTGAATTGCAAGAACAAGCTGAAGCAATCAAAGATGAAATCAAAAACGCTGGCGAAGGCCACATTGAAGGCAATTTGTACAAAGCCTGTGTTAGCTTGTCACAACGCAAAGTTGTTGATAACAAAGCTGTGTTTGAACAAGCCAATGTTCCACAAAGCTTGATTGATGCCAACACAAAAACCACAGCAGTTATCACTCTCAAAGTTACAGCAAGGAGCTAATCATGAACCAAAAAGAAATCGTTTTAAACCACTTTAAAAAGCGTAAATCAATCACAAGCTGGGAAGCTATCCAAAAGTATGGAATTACGCGCCTAGCGGCCGTTATATGCGATTTAAAGGCCACTCACAACATTGTGACTGTTATTGAAACAGCTGAAGGTAAGCGTTGGGCTAAATATACCTACATGGGGGCTAAATGAAAAAATTTATCATGAATAGCTTGGGTTCAATCTCAGAAATTGAAGATGATGAACCCCAAATGGACTTGCGTGATTATTTTGCTGCTAAAGCTATGCAATCACTGATTTTGGGGCTTGATAATGGCAACGAAAATCAAGCAGATTTAGTGCCAGCAACTGCATACGGATTTGCAGATGCTATGATGAAAGCGAGGGAAAAATGATGCGACTTGATAATATCAACTGGAAATATACGCCAGCTGCCAAGACCAATATTGCAGAAACATTGCGTAGACTTGGCTTTGAGCCACCTAGCGAAGATAAGCGGTATCAAGAAAAGTGGGCCAGATACCGCAACGCCCTAGCAATCAACGAATCTAAGCAGTCTTAGCGTATTCTTCAGCAGTCAAGATTCCTGATACATATTTATTCTGCGGTTTAAATATGGTCAGGAATTGGTTTCTCATCTCTGGGGCAAACGATATATGCACCCATCTGCCAAATTCATGAATTACTTGGTCTACCTGAATCTGTGACTCTTTTAGGGCTTTAGCCACCCTATAGGGGTCGCCATAGCTAGGGCAAGTAAAGTCTACAGCCCAGCCATCCATGTGGCTTGACCTTGCAGAACCACCAACGGCCACATTGACTTCAGGCAAGCGCAGCCATGAGTTGATGCGAATAGGTTTTCCACCCAATAAATCCCTGATTCTTTCCATGTTACGCGCAACTGTAATCATGTTTTCAAGCTGTTTATCGTTGGGCTGGTTGTTGATGCCCATACGAATGGCTGTTTCAGAGTATGTGGCTTCTTCTAAACTGAAATTAGGGCTTAGTTGCATTCTTTTTATCCATGATTTTTTCTAAGGTACGGCCACCAAAGTAGGCAGACATAATCAACATACCCCATTGGCCTAGCAATTCAACATAAGCTTGTTTGACTTCAATACCAAAGGCAGAAGCTGTAGCGAACACGAAATAACCAGTCAAAATGGCAATTAAGGTCATTGGGCGGATGTTTTTAGATAACCATGAATCTGAACCCATGTCAGAAGTCCAGCGTTTGCTGATTTCTTGGGCTTCAACATTGTCAGCATTGAGTTCAGCCAAGCGACCTTCTTGTTGCATCTTTAGCAGTTCAGTTTGAGCTTTGGCTTTGGCTTCAGGGTCTGGTATGAACTTATCCAGCACTTTCATGCCAACATCAAGTAACGCTGCAATAGGTATCATTTGCCAATCACCGTTTGATTGTCGCCCTTTTGGACAACAACTTTGTCACCATCCACGGCCACGCTCATTGGGTCACGGTCAGCCATGCGGTCTAAACGCTCAATCAACTGTTTCATGATTTCAAACTCTGGCTTTTCTTGCTTTGGAGTAGCCCCAGCAACGCCATTTAACATGGATATGAGCGCGGTAAGTGAAGCACCAAGCAAACCCATTACCGCAGCCATTTTGCCTTCTTCTAACACGATTGAAGCAGCCACGCCAATCACTACGATAAAGGTGATGTAGAAAAGGCCTTGTTTGCCAATAGATTTACCAGCTACCTCTTTTGCAGATTCAATTTGCTCGTTCATTTAGTCCACCAATGCAGAAACCAACCGCCTACTGTTGATAACACAGACAACATACCAATCGCTAACCAACCAGCGCCCTTTTGTTGGGCTTGGTTGTCAAGCAATTTCTCAATGTTGCTCTCCATTTTGTCAATCTTCTTTTCCAAAGCTTCAAACTTTGCTTCGTAGTTTTCAACTTTTTGCCAAAGAACACCGTACTTAACAGGGTCAATCTCAAACATCACTCATCCGCTGGTAATGGTTGCATGGCTTTTTCTAAAGACCAGCCAGCCTTTAATCGGCTTCTAAGGGTTGTTGGCTTCATGTTTAATTCTATCTCCCATTGTGTACGAGTTTGACGCTTGCCTTGCCATTCAATAAATACATTAGCCCTTGTGTTATTGGCTTGTTGCTCACGAGTTGCCCAACGACAATTATCTTTTGTGTAATTACCATTGACATCAATTCTATCAATACTCATGCCATCAGGGACTTCACCCATATCAAGGTAGAAGTTCTCAAAAGAATCCCATCTTTCGTCATAAGTAATGCCACGACATGAGTAGTCTTGGTTGATGCGATTACAACGATTTCTCATAGCTTGCCAAATACCATAAGTTCTAGTGTTCTTCATGCCATGAGTTGTGCTTGCTTTAGCAATACGCTTTTGATGCTCGCACCCACAAGAGTTAATCTTGCCTTGCACCATGTCTGATGCTGGTATTTCTTTTTGATTACCGCACTTGCATTGGCATAACCACCAAGCTCCACGACCTCGTGACTTAGCTAACTGCAATACAGTCAGCGAGCCAAAGTGAAAGCCTTGGAGATTGTTTAGTGGTTTACCCATTTACAGGCACTTCCTCGTCTGCTTCATAGACCTTGCCACCAGCTTCTTTGTACCGCAAAAACTCTTGGTAGTCTGTGTTGGCTGGGTCAAATGGAATAAAAGCATTGTCGTTTAAACGAATTACACTTTCTTGACCTGTTAATTTTGAAATATAAAGTTTGTACATTTTATAGCTCCGCAGATGCAATTAAACCAGTTGTACTACCAACATATTTACCCAATGCAGAAGAACCGCTTGGAACTGAAGCTGTTAATTGAATGTCAGAATGTCGTAAATCAGAACTATCTACTGAAACACCAGTAACAGTTCTACTACTGCCAGTAGAATAACAACTCCAATTAGATGTTTCAGTTATGGTAACTGTTGGAGATGCTCTTTTTTGCACCATAAAATTGAAGTTTAAATGTACATCTGTTGTGTTTGTACAAGTAGCTACAAGCCATGCTCCTGATGCTCCAAGAACTTCACAATACCTTTTGCAAAGCAATTCCTCAGTACCATAAGGTCTGTAATCAAAGCTAGTAGCAGTAGAGCCTTTTTCTAGTTGAACACCTGTGATGTAGAAGGTTGCTCCGTTAGTTGCCATTAGGTTTGTTGTGCCTGTTGCACCAAAGTAATAAGTTGAACCCCATGCACCAGCAGTTCCTAGATTTGATGAGCCAGCACCAATCGTAAACCATGCACGGATACCAACACCATTGGTAGTTAGCCAAGTTCCAGTAGTATCACCAGCAATAGTTACAGTTTTTTGCTCCCAAGTATTAGCAACAGAAATTGTGTAGCTAAATGGGTAACATCTGTTGTAAGCAGAGTTAGCAAGAGAACCGCTAAATGTTCCTGTTACTGAAGAGCGAACCCAAAACGACAAGGTTACTGGTGATGCACTAGCAGTACCCCAACCTAAATCTGCAACATTTAGACCTTCAATGCTTTGCCCAAATAAATATCTTTGTGATGCACCAAGGCTTGAATCAGCAGTAGTAACTGTTAATTTAAGTGAGTTTTTAAATCCTGCAGGTGCAGTTGTGTCTTGTTGTGCAGAAAAAACACCATCTGCATTTTCACCAGCACAAAAAAATCTATCAACTGTATAAATAATAGAATCTGCGTTTATGCTAACACTAGCACCAGCATTACGCTGGTCAATCATCATTGCACCATTGATGATGCGATTCTTGAATCCAAACCCTGTAGCAGCTGTATTCTGCGTAGAAGCATCATTAAATACTAGTCCGCTAGTACCATTTATTGTCATACTCATGCTAATTGCTCCTCTGTTGGTCTAGCTAGGGTAGGATGTTCCCACTTAGCAATGTAATCGCCTTTGCCATCTGAATCGTTTTGCAACAATATTGTGCCTTTAGTTGGGCTAAATTCTTTTTTTGTTAGCTCAGGATAAAGAGCAAGTATTTTTTCAGTTAATGTCATCATGCCCTCACAAAAAAGCCTTGAAAATATGTATTGGAAGAACCGCCAATTTCAGTTGCATTGCCTGTTCCATCTGAATATATATAAACTTCAACATAGTCAGTTGTTCCGTTTAAATAAACCAAACATTCGCCTGACATAGCTAAATTGTCTTGACTTGATGCTGAATCAAACCACTCAGAAGCCCTTTTATAAGAGCTACCATTTTTGTAAATAAGTAAAACTGCATCTGTTATGTTTGTTTGTCTATGAGTTAGACTTGTAGAAACATAGTAATAACCAGCCACATTTGGTGTAAAGCGACCAGATGAAAAGCAACTTGCAGTATCAAAATCTTCTGCATCAAAGTTAATTTTTGTTGTTACTGCATCTGTTACAGTTTGGTCTGAACTTACATAAGCACTAAAAGCTGGGCCAACCAAATTCATAGTTCCAGTAACCGCTGGCACAGTAATCGTTAAATTACTAGCGGTATCTGCTGGACTTAATGAGATACTTCCGCTAGATGGGGTGGATAACTTTATAGCACTCATGCTGAGATACCTTTCAATTCTTCTAATGTAGTAGCTTGGTCAGCTAAATTAGTAATGTCACGAAGTCTTTGCTTTTCGGCAACAATAGCTGAAGTATCTGCACCTTCTTCAATAGCTCGTTGAAATGCTACATCTTGAGCTTGCAATAATGGTGTGCGTTCTGCTCTTAGGCGGTCTTTAGTAATAGCCTTGGCTTTGTCTAAATTAACAGTAATCATTCTTGATACTCCCAAGCGTTACGGAATGTGCGGTCTGTAGGAATGTCAGCAACATCCACTACTTTGTATGGCTTGCCTTGTGGCACATCTTTGGCAATTACTTCTTCAATAGATAGTTCACCTGTTGGAATAACAATGGCAACACCGCCATTATCAGTAGGGTAAATAATTCGTTGATTCATATTAGTCCTTTTGATTAGCGGAAGAAAGATAAATTAACTGAATATCCGTCTTGGTTGCTACCGTTTAAGCCTGTTGTAAAAAGTCTAAAAGCAGATGATGTTCTATATGAAGCAGATGCACTAGATAGTAATTCTGCTGCAATCCATCCACTTGTATTTCCTGCCCCATTTAAAACATTTCCTGTGACATTAGCAGAATAGTTTGCATCAGGCATTGCACTTGTAAAGTTTACTGTGTAATCACCTGTACCGTTATCAGTAATAGAACTGACATTACCACTTGAGCGAATAGCTACAGTACCTTGACCGTTAAAGTTCACCCATGCACGACATCCGTAAGCAGTAGCGACTGAGCCGTAGCCTGAGTTGAATAGCAAGTTACCAGAGGTATCAATACGCATACGCTCTGTGTCATTTGTTTTAATCACAAGAGCCTGTGAACCAATTGTTCCAACCCAACCACCTGTTGATTCATTGCCAACTAAAGTAGAGCCAGAGTTACCTTTTACTTGAATGTAAGGTGAAAGCGTTGTTCCCTCAAACATTGCTTGTAAGCTAACCCCAGCAGTATAAGTATGCAGCCTTGTAGTAGGACTAGCAGTACCAACACCCACATTACCGCTAGTATCAGTAACTAATGTATTTGATGGTGTGTTGTCAGCAAAAGTAACGCCATCACCTGTATAACCGCCACCATTGGTGATTCCTGTTGTTCCGTTTAGAGTAATAGCCATAATTTATCCTTAAATAATTGACCAAGTAGAGCCGTCAGGAATGGTCACCGTAACACCATCATTGATACTAATTGGGCCAAATGTTCCAGCGTTTTTACTTGCTGATATTGTATAGTTGGTGGTGACTGTTTGTCCATTTTCAATGAAGATTTGGTCACTACCACCGCCTGTTGCACCACCACCTAAACCACCCCATGCAGAGTTTGAGTATCCTTCGTAACGACCCAATGTAGAGTTGTAACGAATCATGCCGTCTACAGGTGTTCCTGAGCGTTCTGCTGTTGTTCCTACAGGTAACTTAACGAAACCTACAGAAGTAACTGTCACATTGCCTGTAAAGGTTGGTGTGGTGAATTGAGTCCAATTGATTGCTTCACCGCTACCAGCACCAGCAGCTAAACCTGTGATTTTGTTGCCACCCATAGCTAATGGGCCAGTCATTGGTGTTTGACCATCAGCAGCTACAGAACCAGTAAGGGCAGTTGCAATATCGTTAAGCGTTGTATTAGCCCAAGAGCTAGATATTGTTGTGCCTGTTACTACTGGGTTTCCAGCTGGTAGGGTATATGTACCTGAACCGTTGCGTGACATTATTTACTCTCCCTGATTAAATCTGCGCAGAATTTCTGCAATACGGTCATTTGGGGTCATTGGCTTTGAAAAATCCACTTGTGGCCCAGCATTTGGGTTAGTTCTCATGGCTTCAGCCAGCTTCTCAATCTGCGTTTTACGCATCTTTGTCGCGCCCATTCTTGCGCCACTTGCAGCAACCACCAACGGAATACCAACTGTTGGTTCAGCAGCCATAGCACCACCACCAAAAATGCCAGTTACAGCGTTTGTAGGTGCAAACTTGCCAATAAACTTCAATGTGTTCTGAATGTTGCCACCTTTAGCAGCTTCAGTAATCATTTCTTGTTCTTCTTTGGTAAACATACGCATACGCTTTGGGTTTTTAGCCAAAGCATCCAATTGATTAGCCAAAGACTTCTCAACGCCAATGTTTTTAGCATCAATTTCAGCGCGTTCCATCATTTCTGTGAAGATTTGTGACTTGCCAAGGCGAGAATAAGCCATTTGGCCTTCTCTCCATGCGCGCAAACCTTCTTTTGAGCCACCAGTAAGGTTTTCTTTTGGCATTGTGGCCAAATACTCGTCAAATCTTTGCTTTAAAACAGTACCAATTTTGCGCTCAGTTCTGTCTTGGCTACCCTGTGAATCTTTAATGAATGTGCGGATGGTTTTTAACTCTGATAAGTCTTTTGGCATATCAGGGTTTGTCAAAACTTCAATGGCTACAGCCACTTTTGGGTGCAATCTTGCATCGTAACCTAGTTCACGCAAGTCAATAATGATGTCTTGAGCATCATTGACAAACTTTTGCGTATCAATCTCAACACCTTCTTTTTTAGCGCGTTGGAATGCACCATCAGCGATGTTTGACAATGCTTGTTCTGAAGGTGTGTATTTCTTAGGTTCAGGTGTGATTTTTTGTCTTAAAGTTTCAGCACCTTTTTGTACTGTTTCAACACCTTTTTGCACGATTGGGTTCTCAACCACATTTCGTACAAGTGGCGCAGCTTCAGTAGCGATTTCTTGGCCCATTGCTTTGGCATAAGAAGGTATTACTTGTGAGCTTTGTGAAGTTGCTCTAGCTAATTGACCAGTAGAAGGCACATAAGCTGGAATCTTGGCTGTTTCAAGCGCCCCACCTAAGCTACCCAATACATCTTGGCTAACTGGTGATGTAGGTTGATAAGTAAATCGTTGAGCTAGTTCTGGGCGGTCTACGCGCTGATTAGTACCTTGGCGCATATTCTCAATCATGCCAGCACCAACACCAATAAATGGCGCTACAGCTGCCGTACCAATCGTTGCTGGCACTTCCAAGAACGCTTTGGCATAGTCACCCACAGTTCTACGCTGTTGTGGAATAGGCGCTGGTTTTGGTGTTTGAGCAACAGGCGTAGGCACATCAGTGTTAATGATGTTTGAGCCTAACTCAGCTTCATCAACTGGCTGACCTTGGTATTGACTCCAAGGGCCAGATTGCTGCTGGTATTGTTCCCAAGGGCCACTCATTATTTAACCCTTTCCCAGCTTGTTGGCACTGCTGGATTACCGCCTTTAAATCTCCAACCATTTTGGACATCACCAACATTAGGTGCAGTTTTGCTACCAGCTGGTGCTGCAAGCTCAACTTTTGTAATACCAGTTGGGCCTTTAGCTGACTCAGGAATCTGGTCATAGCGTGTATTCCACTTCTGAGCCAATCCTCTAGCAACGCGTTCTTCAATGTTAAGTTGTTCTTTCAAAGCATCTTTGCTGTAAACAATGTTGCCAAGCTTTGCTTTTTCCAAAAACTCTTTATCTTTGTCAGTAAAGCCGTTACCAGCACCCAAACCAGACTCTTTAACTGAATCCAATGTGGCTTGCGCTCTGTTAGCAAACAATCTTTGTGTGTTTGAAATCTTTTCAGCTGTATCTTTACCAGTGATACCAAACGCATCGGCAGCACGAGCCAAGTCAAGCTTCTGATTAGCACCAAAGCCAACATAAAGCTTGTCGTTATCAAGCAATTTTCTTGTTTCTTTGACTGTATCAAGCATTTGTGGCGCTCTTGATGCAGAGTCATAAAGCTTGACATCGTTACCAGCCAAACCTTGACCAAATGCTTGGCCATAAGATTTCTCTGTGTTAATGATTGTGTTGCTTGCCCCAGCTTTCTTAAGCGCAGTCTGATAGTCCATGAATGAGCCTTTAAATCCTTGGGATAAAGCAAATTCATAGTCTTTAAGTTCAGAAGATTTCTTAGGCGCGCCAGTGCCAACAGCTTCATACTTCTGGCTTTGTGGGTTAAAGCGTACAAGTTGTTCATCTGCACCAAGTTTTTGTGGCTTGGTCATCTCACCAATTGTTGTAGCACCTAAAGCTTGAACCATTGGGCTGCGTGAACCCAAAGCAACTGCCAAAGCTTTGTTGTAGTCAGGGCCAACTGCTGGCGTTCCAGCCTGAGAACCCATTGTTATCTGACCTTGGTCATCACGCAATGTTTGACCCTGTGGCACAACATCAGGAGTTTCAGGTTTACCTTGGATAGCTTCTAAGTAACGACCCATGTCAGTCATTGTTTCTTGTCTTAGCAACTTAGATAGTTCAGCTTGCTTTTTGTCAGCTTCTTCTGCCAATTGTCTGCCTGAGTAAGCAGCATAAATATTAGCAATACCTTGCCATGGAGAAGCGCCAACATAACGGCCACTAACCATTTGACCTTGCATATTGTCAGCCATGCCTTTTTGCAAAAGCATCTTTGCCATCTCTCTTTGACGAGTGATGTCTTGTATTTCAGGTTCAAAACCTGTCATTGGCAAACCAGCTGTAGGGTTAATAGCCATAATTATTCTCCGTAATTCCCAAAGCCGTTTGTTCCACGGTTGTAATCGCTAAATGGATTCCAAGAGTTTGAGCCTAGCTGTGCAATCTCAGCTTTTTGGGCATCAGATAGCTGCATAGGCTGATTTGACTGTCTTAATGCGCTGGCCATTTGTTGTGGCGTAAAACCGCTACCAGTTAAAGCTTGATTAGCTAACTGATTGCCATATTGCATAGCTTGTTGAGCTTGACCAGCCTGATTATTCTGCATCATGGTTGCTGGAATGCCGCCTAATTCAATCATTTTCATGTAGTCCATTATTTTTTCCCAGCGTAAGAGCTACCAATACTGAATAAGCCTTGAATCATGGCGTTTCTTTGTGCGTTTTCTGCGTTTGCAGCAGCGATGTTAGCGTTGCCAGTCATACCAGCTGCGCTTAGGTAATCAGCACCAGAAGTTGTGGCTTGTTGCGGTGCATTAACAAAGTAACCGCTTGGGCCAGTAACTTGTGAACCTGAACGAACTGCATTAAGCGTATTGATTGGTTCATTACGCATATAAGCTTGCTCACCAAACTGCTGCTGGCGCATTCTTGAGCCAACATCAAAACCGCCTGTAATCGCGCTGGTGAGCTTATCGTTCTGACGAGCATCAAACACGCGCTTGGCGTTCATATAAGCTTCTGAGCCTACAGGAATGCCTTGGTTTGCCATTTGTGCATCAAACTGCTTAGTTTCAGCAGCAATAGTAGGTTGCAATCTGCGCATGATGGCATCTTCGTAGTTCTCGCCACCTTTAATGCCAAACTGCGGTAAATTCTGTGTTGTAAATGGTTTGTCAAGCATAGAGCCAACATAACCAAGGCCTTTAGTTTGCAACTCACCTAAACCTTTAGATGTTGCAATGTCGTAGTTGTATAGCTGTTGTTGGTCAGGGCTTAATGATGTCGTAGCAGTCCATGTAGGATTGCCATATGGGTCTTGACCAGTCACTGCATAGTTCAGTGAACCATAAGGATTGACTTGATTAACACGATTGGCTGCTGTAGCTGCTCTTGCAGCATCTAAATTGCCAGCTGCCGTAGCTTGTGCTGCCCCTGTATAGTCTGGTGTTGCTGGTTGGGTTGGACTCCCAAACAACATATTTGTAACACCACCTAATAAACCGCCACCACCGCCCATATCAATCTCCTAGTTTCTTGCGTAATGAGCAACGAAGATTTAACCATTTGCAATCTTCTTTTCTCATCGCCATTAAAAGTAAATCCCCATTTTCATGAGCATCTTCAATTAACGCTTTATCTTGGAAACCAAGGTGTCGGTTTAGTTTTATGGCTTCTTCATTTGAAGCTTCCATAGTCGCTAATATAACCTTTTTTTCCAATTTGTTAAAGGGGTAATCAAAACAAGCCCACAATAAATTTCTGTCCATCCAGTATTCACCAACACTTGCTATGTGCATTGCACAGGCATTGGGTATAAAGTTAGTGAAAGCCACCACTGCAACCAAGTTACCGTCTTTTTCTTGCCCTATAAATCTGGCTTCATCGCCAAATTTCTGAAAAAGTATGCGTTCAATCCATGCTCGCAAGTAATCTTGATTTTCAGTAGTAATCAAATAACTCCCCCACGCTCCATTACATAGTCCGTAGAAGCCCAACGCACTTCAATCTTTTGTGATGCTACCTTCATGTAAACACCAGCTGCATAACCGATGCCAGTCACGCCTTGCCATACCTTGCTGACCTGTAAACCACCGCCCCAGTTGGCATCATCCCAATTAGAGCCATCCCAAGTACCAGCAACCACTGTGGCTGGGTTGAATGTGACCGCGCCTGTGACATTCTGTGTGTCAAAGTCAATGTTTACGCCAGCAACAATCGCTGGAATACCGCCTGATGTTAAGAAAATAGGGCGAATCATGGTGTAACGCTTCAATTGACCCCTAGAATCAAAGTATGAATACGCTTGCTGCACGGTTGCTGTGATGTTTGTGTTGTTATCGGCAAAAGTATCGTAATACTTGCCCACAAAGCCACTGCCACCAAAGTACATACGGTCATTATGCACCTCAAAACATGAAGCATTGATGCCTGTAAACTTGGCCCAAGCCTTGGTAATACCGTGCATCACATATTGTTCCCAGCCTGAGCTTGTAGGGATGTTCAAAATCAGCATATTTTCGCCAGCAAAGTAGTTAATTTGCCAGCCAAACTGTGATGAATAGGCACTTGCAGCCTGTGAAACAGCCCAATAAATCTTATCTGTTAGGTTCACGCGTGGGTCTAAGCGACTTGACTGCAATGCAGAAGCCAAAGGTACAAGGCCATCTTGCGTTAATAGCAATAAATCACCTTGCCACTTGAAAAAACACCTACGAGCAAAGGTTTGACCAAGTTGCCATACGCCTTTTAATGCCCATGTTTCAGCAGTTGTAGGGTCTGTACCGTTATAAACCATGATTTCGCCCATAGACGAAACAAACACAGCGTAATCGTCAGCGCCTTGGCCAGCATCTAGTGTCCAAGTACCCATTGCTTGCAAATAACCGCCATTACGAGCAATACCACCAAAGTCAATCGCTTCTGCTGCACCGCCCACAGAGTCTACAGGCAAATACCAAACCTTCATGGTGTCTTTTTGCGTAAACCATAGGCGGTTTTTAAACAAATTCACATGAATAAAGGTTGAACTATCAACGCCTGTGATACCAAGGATGGTGTATGAGCCTACAACAGTTGCATCTGCCGTTGGTGCTGTGGCCATCGTATAAGTAAAGGTTGTTGAACCTGTTACTGTGATGATGTAAGTGCCGTTGTAGTTAGATTCTGTAGCACCAGTGATAGTGACCTGATTACCAGTTACCAAACCATGTGCAGCAGCAGTTGTTAAGGTTGCTGTAAGGTTGCCTGTACCGCCCCTTGTGATGGTGCTGATTGTTTGCGCAGTTGTTGTAGTTGCAATCTTTAACCAAGCTGTGCCGTTATACAAAAGCGTTGGGTCTTGGCCGTTACAAGCTACCAAGAAATCACCACCAGCCGTAGACATCATGACATGCTGGAATCTATCATTGGTGACTGTAAATACTGAAACCGCTGGGCTTGTTGTTGCTTCGTAAATAGTCGTGCCAGCAGCAGCAAATAGCTTTTGGCCTGTTAAACCAGCGTAGTTCATCAAGCTATCCACCTGACCTGTGATGCCAGTGGAATGTCTTGAATAACCCTTGCGCATCGTCAAATCAGACGGTGTTGGAAACCAGTTTTCTAGTGTCACCGCATCTAATGGACTCATTTCTGCAAGCGAATCTCTTGCGTTCCACCCACCAATAGGTGAAGCCATAGAAGCTGTGTAAGCTGACCTTCTTTGAGCTTGGGCCATGATTAACTTCCGTAGCCAGTGTCAGGGATGTTTGCGTAACCGATAAGTACCTTAGATGGGTAAGGTGCAAATGACAAGTTAGGTGCGCCTTTGTCGTTAGCTTTGACAACACTTAGGTATCTGTCATAAGTTTGTTGCAGTGCAGTAGTGTCAAAGTTCTTGATTTGGAAATACTTGAGCTTGGTGGCCATAACCATCAAGCGGTCATCAAGGATTGTCTTGTCTGTATCTGCTGTGAATGAGTTTTTAGGTTCGCCAGTCGCGCTTTCAGCCCATGCCTTAGAACGATACTCAAAGCCCAAATACTCTTGGGTGTTCATGATTGGCCAGATTTGGAAGTATTCGCCTAGGATTCTCCAACGGACTCGTGGGCCAGTTGAAATATAGCCAGACTTCAACCATTGCCATTGCTGCGCATCTTCAGGGCCTAACATTTCCCAATGCTTAGTCTTATCCCATTGTGTGCGGTCAGTAATGACTTCGTAATCAGGTGGTAAATTGTACTTAGTTTGACCAAAAGTGAATGTTGCAAAGCCTGTGGCCGTTGCTTTGGTGTTGATTGTGATTTGAACCGCAGAATCAACGCTGACAATGCTTGTATCTTGGTCAATGCCATTACCAGTAAGCATAAACTTGTCGTTTAAGCCTGTAGTTCCTGACATTCCTGTAATTTGGTAAGAGCCTTCTACCGTGTAGCCTGTGTATGTATAAGCTTGGGTGTAAAAACGGTACTCTTTTTGCAATGCTCTCCAGTCAAACTCTTTTAGCAGTTCATAGCCAGCTGAGTTCATCAAAGCTAGTAGCTGAATAACATCTTGGGAAGTGTTACTAGCAACGGTTGTTGGGGCAACTAAACCTAACTCGCTAGATGTTTGTTGCATCAATTGAAGCATTGTTGATGACATGGAGAATCCTTTACTTTAGTGGTTTTCACCCTAAGTAATTAAGGTTTTCTTCATTATAACAATTACTACATAAAATAAAAGGGGGCGAACCCCCTTATTTATTCTTCTACTTCTTCAGCTTTCTTTTTTGCTCGTGGTTTCTTTTCAGAAGCCATCAACAATAAAGCCTTCATTTGCTCTTGCATTTCTGCAAGCTTGCGGTCTGTTTCAGTCTTAATTCTTTCGTTTTCAGCCTTAAGTTCAGCAATTTCAGCTTCACGCTTGGCTTCTTCAGCAGAATCATTGGCTAGGTTCAAGAACGCTCTGGCCTTGTCACGCAATGAGTTAGGTGACATACCAGCAATCATGCCAATTCGTTGCAACTGACCATCATTGGCGTTAGCAACTAGCTCTACGGTATAAAACTTCAATGCTCGCAGTTCTTCAGCAGCACTAGCCGTCAATTGTGGCCATTCACCTACAGGTGTACCAACGATTTGAGCTTGTCCAGCTTGTTTGTTTTGAAAGTGCGCCCACTGTCTTGGGAATCGTGCTTTGTGGTCCTCTCTGGCGATGGTGTCAATTTGGGTCAATTGGTCGCTAGGAGTCATGATTTTGACAAACACAACATCTTGGAAGATTGGTCTGCCAGCTTCTTCAGAAGCAAAGTTTTGTTTTACAGGTTTGATGTAGAACTCAGCATACAAATTCTCATCAGCATTACGGATGTCTGATTCAATAGCCATTTAATACTCCTTAAGGGATTAAGGTTGTTAAAAGAAAAAAGGGCAGTCCGTTAAGACCGCCCCTTTATTGTACTACTTAAGTTACTTAAACACTAGCAGCTGCAAACCAAGCGTAAGCACCTGAAGCTACAGCAACAGCTGGGCTTGTGTAAGAGCCACCTGATGGTGTAACAACAAATGTTGAAGCATTAATTGAGCAAGTAGCTGTTGATGCTGTAACTGCTGCACCAGCAACACCTAGCACATAACGCTTGCCGTCTGAACCAAACACCTGTGAACCCAATGGGCCGTTTACAGGGATGTTTGTGCCAGCTGAGTTTGGATTAGTATTAACTACATCATCCAAGTTAATGCCAGCGGTTGGGGTAATGTTATAAGACATAATTTTCTCCTAAAAGTTAATGGATGTGACCGCAATTAAGCAATCAACACGCCTTGCAAGAAGCTGTTTGAACAAGTCAAGTTACCAGCCCAACCGTATAACTTCACGATTGCATCTTGGTTAATAGCTTGGCGCTCACCACCAATAGGTACAAAGTTACGCTCTTTGTGTGGGCGCAAGAAGATGTAGTTTGTGTTCAAGAAGAACATATGGTTTGCTGTACAAGCATTACCAACACCACCGTCTAACACCACATCAGCAGATGTACCACCACCGTAGAACTTCAATGATGCGAAACCACCAGCAGCTGATTCTTCGCTAGTAATACGCTGAATAGCTTGTAGTGACTGAACATACAATGAGTAGTAGTTGTTATCTGCAACGATAAGGTCAGCCTTGTCGTTACCACGAACCAACTGGATAGCCAATGAAGTCATGTACTTCTGGATGTTTGTAGCTGAAACTGCTGCACCACCGTCAGCTACGCCAGCATACTTCTTAGACTGCCAGAAAGTCCAGTTTGCACGGTTAATACCACCGTATGTGCCTGAAGTAGGAGCATCAGGTACAGCAGCTGCTAGACCAGTGATGTTCTTACCACCGTTACCAGTACCGTCACCATAAATGTCAGAACCAATACGGTTTAATAGGCGAGCTTCAGAAACTTGCATACGACCATCTAAAAGGTCAATGATTGCTTCTTTGCTTGAGTTTTGCAACATTTCAAGACCTGACATTGTTACTGAGTCAGCATACTGAGTGATGCTGAACTGAGCAGCAGAAATAGGGCTGTCAGGAGTAATGTTAAGAACTTCGTAACCAGAGTATGAGTTAGCGTTGTTCGTGTTAGGGTCGTTGTACATGATTTCTTCCAAAATCACATTACCGCCTGAGAATGGGCGTACATTGCCCTTAGACTTCAAGCGCTTTAACAACGCGTTGTTGTTTGTCAAGTTGTCTGCCAATTCACCGCTACGGCTTTGGATAGTCGTTGCGATAATATCGGTAATTGCTGAGTTAGCGAATGCCATGATATTTCCTTAATTTAGTTTATTAAACACGACTGCCAAGTTCGCCCATTTGTTCGGCTAATATTGACCGTCTATCCTTTTTGTCTGTTGCTCCAGCCTGAGTGTTAGGGGTAACGCTCTTAGGACTAACCGCAGCAGCTTTGGCCTTCGCTACTCGTTGTGCTTGACTTGCTTGGTTTGTAGCCTGTTTCAGAAGTCTATTCTGTTCGGTCTGCCAAACTTCATCATTCAAACGCACAGCTTTTGCATAAGCCGTTTCAAGGTCGTTTGCCAAACCGTTCTCAAGTAATTGAGCCATCTGTTCACGCACCACCTCAAAATGTGGATGTTTGTCCACATCACTACTAAATCTTTGAATCTCGCTCATCAGAACGGATTGTTCCTGTTGTTCTCTCCAACTAGAAACTTGTTGAACTTGTTGGTTCAAATAGTCTATTTGTTGTTTTAGCGCAACAGCTTGTGGGTCTTGATACTGTGTTGTATTTTCGCCACTATAAGCCGAGTTTAAATCAATTCCGTAATCTTGTGCAAGTTTGTTAAATAATTCTACCTTTTGCTGGTATGGCGCTTGTGAAAGAATCATGTGGGCGCGACCAAGGTTGTTAATCCATGCTGCTGGATGAATGCCATTCTTTTGCAATTCTGGCACAAACGGACTAATTGCTTCTGTTAATGCTCTGGCATTGTCAGCTTCAGCTTTGTAGGCAGAAACACCTTTTTTGTACTCTGTTTCACGCTGAGTTGAGTATTCCAACATCTTGCGAGCTTCGTCAGGGGTTAAGTTCTCACCTTTATCAAGTTTGTCCCATAACGGCAGATATTCTTTCTTCCATGTGGTAGGTCTGGCCACTTTTGGCGTGTACTCTACCTCGGCAGCTTGCTCTGGTTCAGCTTCAGTTTCTTCTTCAACAGCTGGCGCTTCAGCTTCTGGTTCTTGCTCTTGTTTAGAAGCAAACTGTCCTTTTTCGTTGCGTATTGGGTCATCATTTACCTCAATTTCTCGTTCTTCAGGGGCTTCCAATGTGCCATCTTCTGCCTGTGACATTGCTTCTTCTAGTGCGCTGCGTAAATCTGCCATGTTGCTCTCCAAGTTGTCGGATTATCGGTATCTAAGCTTTTCATACGCTATTTCAGCGATGCGTTGCTTAAGTTTAGGGTCTTGCTTTGGTGTTGCGGTACTCTGTTTCTCGTTGCCAACCTCAATACAGCCGTGTTGTTTAAGGTGGTTGCGGTGTTTGGACTTAGAATCAATCCAAGAGCCATCAATCTGGCTGATATAGCCCTGAATGTCTGACTGAATCATGGGTGCTTCGCGTTTTGTCATTTCTTGCTTAAGTTTCCATGCTTCTTCAGCTTCAGGTGTGCCTAATGTGTAGTTCCAATGCAACAAATACTTGTCTTTTTCTGACAATTTGCTGTCATCTCTTGGTTCGTATTCGCTTTTGCACAGTGGGCAAATATGTTTCATTACATCCTCGCTATTAGTTCAGTTACTTTGTGATATTCGTCAGGTCGTAAGCAAACAACGGAGTCATACCATCTAGCATTCTTCCATCGCCAGCATACAAATTCTTCTTTTGGCAACAAAACAATGGTTTTAACGCCCAAAGCACCAGCTAAATGGGCAGTTCCTGTATCAACTGTGACCACGCCCTTCATGGCCTTCATGTGTTTGGCAGTAATTGACCAATCTTGCTTCCAGCCATCGTTGGGTAATGGTCTAAAAAAGCCATCACTCTCAGGATTTAGTGAATAAACATCGTCACCAACCAAGCTTTCCATGTGTTCAACAGAAATTGACTTGACCCATTGCAGATTTCCCTTGCTTGCAGCCCAATTCACGCCTACTTTCTTAGGAATATGGCTTGGTTCTGCTTCAAAGTAACCCTCTGAGCCTACAACTTTGGCGTTGCTTACAGGGAATAGGGCTTTTACATACGGCATCGCACAATCAATGTAGTGCGGTAATGACATTGAGCCAATCCAGTAGTCACATTCGTGGGCTGGGCCTTCTTCAGTCAGGTTGGTGAACTGGTCAATGCAGTCCATCTGACCTAAAACTTGCATTAGTGGTGGTACGCAAAGCACTACAACCTTGGCTGCACCCATGACTTTTAGTGCTGGCAAAAATCTAGCGTATTGGAATATGTCACCAAAGCCTTGCTCCATTTGAACCACAATAGATTTGCCAACCAATGATTCACCGCACCATGTTTTAGGCGCTTTTGGTTGTCTTTCGTATGGAATTTGTTGGTTGCCAAGGATGGCTGGATGCCAGCGGTATTCAAAAAGCCTAAAGCCAGCAGAATATCTGCCAGCGTGTAGGTGGTCGTAGGCCTTCTTGTACTCTGCGTGTGGGTTTAGATTAGTAGTAATAATGCTTCCTCATCATCTCGTTCAGCAGCCATTTGAGCTTCGTGAATCGCTAACATGGCCTGAGCCTGTGCTATCTGATTCCTTAACTCAACCGTTTTCAGCAGTTGTTCACGCTGGCGTTGAAGATTGATAATGGTCGCATTGAGTTTCTTAAGGTCAATTGACGGTTTATCAATCTTAACTTCTGAAACGGATTCTACTTTAGTTACTTTAACTTGTGAAGGTTTAGGGTCTACTAAATCCCTGATTTGTTGCTTGCGTAGGTATTGCTTATCTAGTCTTGCTTGAATCTTTGCAGCTTCAGCTTGAGCTAGTTTCTTCTGTAGCTTCTTGAAGCGCTTGTATTCATCTTTGGTAAAGCCGTCATGTGTATCAACATCAAGGTTTCCACCTGATACTGTACCAATCATGTCGCATGAATCGTTCTGGTCTACAGCATAAATAACACCAGTTACTGGGTCTACTTGAAACCCAGAGTTCTGAAATGCGTTTGACTGAAAAGCTGTTGTCATTAAACGATAATCCAAGTGTTGCCGTTAGGGATTGTCACTGTAATACCGTTAGCCACAGTCATTGGGCCAGCACTCATAGCGTTTGAACCGCTAGGGATTGAGTAGTTGGCTGATACTGTTGCACTATTCACCACAATACCGTTTGATGCTCTTACCTGTGGCGCAGTCATGGTTTTGACTGACTCATCATAAGTAAAGTCTGCGCTTTGGTCAGGCGTTGTAGTGCCTTGGCCGTAAGTCACATAAGTATTTGTGTAAGTGAACGGTACATCTGGCGCAGTGTTTGTCACTGTGAAGTTTGGATATGTGCCAGATACGCTGATTCCTGTACCAGCACTAATAGCCACTGTTTGGTCTGGTGCTGTGTTGGTAACAGTAAAGTTAGGATATGTTCCGCTTGTGCTAATACCTGTGCCAGCATTCAAAACAACTGTTTGGTCAGGCGCAGTATTGGTAATGGTCAATGTGCCACTGGTTGTGATTGGGCTGCCACTAACACTGATACCAGTTCCAGCTGTTGCTGCTACGCTGGTGACTGTGCCTGTTGTTGAGTCGTTAGATGTAATGGTGAAATTAGGGTAAGTACCGCTAATTGATGTCGTGCCAGCACCAGTCAAGCTAACCACTTGGTCAGGAGCTGTATTTGTGACTGTAAAGCTTGGATAAGTACCGCTTGTTGATATACCTGTACCAGCTGCAATGCTCACAGTTTGGTCAGGAGCAGTGTTGGTGATAGTAATTGCACCATTATTGGCTTCTGTAACTGAAATGCCTGTGCCGTCAGTGAAGTTGCCGTTCTTCCAATAGCCAGCCGTTTGGTCATAAACCAATACTTGGCCACCAGTTGGGGTCGTGATGTTTACATTGTGTAACTCATCAATTTCGTAGCCGTTGTCTACTTTGACAAAGATTGAGCCTACTGTTGAATTAACGCGCTCTACATAACCAATCACAACCTTGTTATTTGGTGCAACTGGGATTGTTTCTGTGTATGCGCCAGCGGTTGTTGCTGACAAATAAAGCAAAGCACCAGCAGTCAATCCACTGGTATTTAGGTTATTAACAGTTCCCATGAGGGTAACAAAACCTTCAGCACCAATAGCAATAGGTTCTGTAACGATACCAAGCGTTCCAGCGGATGTTGCTTCGCTGTCTGCTCTTGCTAGTTTTACTGCAACACGATTGCCTTGAGCGCCTGAGATGTAAACAACTTGGCCGTCTGTCAAAGCAACGCCAGAATCGTTATAGCAGCGAGCCACAAGTTCTTGGCCAATCTGTAGGTTTACATTGCCACCTTTTAAGCCAAACTGAAGCGTTCCGTTGCCTTCATCCCATTGGAGTTTAGCTACAGCTTCTACAGGACTAACTGTGGTGTCAAACTGCACAAAGTCAGGGCTTGAAATACCACCAGTAACGCCAGTCATGCTTGTGATGTTGGTGTTTGTAGGGGCGTTTGCTGCACCCACATCGGTGTATGTCAATACAACTGCGCCAACTTTGCCGTTTACGCTGGTTACTGAGTCTGTGTTGTCTACCTTTTGCCATACAGTGCCGTTAAAAATAGCCCAGTCACCAATGTTCCAATCAGAAATGCCGTCAAGGTTGGTCGTGCCAGCTACATCAACAACATAGTAATAACCCTTAGTTCCAGTACCGCTGGCCAAGGTTGGTGTGTTTGTACTTGCATTCCAAACGCCTTGATAGTTAAGGTCGCCTTGCAATGGAATCTGGCTTGTTGGTACTTTACCGCCAGCATCTAAAGTCGCAACGCCCAAAGGTTGGGCTTTTTCACTTGTAGGGATGTATCCGCTAACTGTTGTACCGCTGATTGAACCGCCTGTGATGCTGACATTATTGGCATCTTGCTCGGCCATTGTGCCTAAGCCTGTAAGCGTATGGTCAGCGTTCCAATCCGATGGGCGTACTAAGTCGGTATCTGAAGTATCAGGTACGGTACTGACTTTGGTGTGTTTGACGGTAATTGTCATTGGTTATTCCTAATGATAGTGCCACCTGAAATATTGACGGTTTGCGTGATGTTGATAGTGGTGGTGTCTAGGTTCAGGTCAGCCCCTGAAGTGCCAATTGAGCCATCCATAACAACTGTTGTGCCGTCAGACTTAAATATGCGAAAGAAGTTTGCAGTGCCACCAGCAACAGCAGTGCCGTTATTGACTGTGCCAAGTGTAAGCGTTCCATTGGTGTCTGTACCAAATGCCCCAGCCAAAACGCATGAAACTAACAATGTTTGCGTTGTAATGGCTGTATTGGCGTTAGCTGGTGCAGTGCCTTGGTAAATATTGATAATTGCACCGTTACCAGCGTAGGTAATCAAGCCTTCGTTTTGAGCGTGGCGTGTACCGTTGGAATACTTCAAGTTTGAAGGCATTACTGAACTCCAACAATCTTACCGTTTTCGTCACGAACTACTTGTTTAGGTTGATTGAGTCGTTCAATTAACATGGCCAACATTTGTGTCATCTGTTGGTTAGATTGATTCATGTTCTCTACAACTGGCTGCAAAGGATGATTTCTCATATCTGAATACCCCATAGTGTCTTGCATGATTCTGGCTGCTTCAACATTATCAACATAAGCTTGTTCACCTGTGTCGTAACCAGCGCCAATCCTTGCTGTTTCAATTTTAGTTGCGTTATCCAAATAAGACAATAAGACTTCTTTCTGGGTTTGCGCATCAATTTCCATCTGTTTAACTCGTACTTGCATCTCAGCATCACGCTCATCACGCTCTGCTTCCATCTGCATACGAACCTGAGTTTCTTGAGATTGAAACTCTTGTTTGGCCTTCTCAAACTCAATGTTGGCTTGCATCTTCTGTTGTTCAAGTTGAGCTTGGAATTGCTGCTTCTGCTGCTCAAGCTGGGCTTGCATTTGAAGCTTCTGCATTTCTGGTGATGGTGGCTTAGGCTGACCTTCTGCTTGCTTAGCTTGCTCACGGAATTTGTCAGCAGTTTCGTCAATGATGCCTTCAAGTTGTTTACCAGCTTTGAATGCTGTCACGGCAAACTTCAACATCTCCATCAACATTGGTGTTGTTTCTGGTACAGCTGTGGCCATTGGTACGGCTTGCTGGAAGAATTGACCCATAGCTTGCAAGAATGCCATTCTGTCGGCTTTTTCTTGCTGCTCATCCTGATAAATCATTGAATCGCTAGTGACTTCAATACGGAAGTTCTTAGCTGATTCTGATTTCAGTAGGGCTAAAGCTTGTGGAATGTACTGTTTATCTTGGTCAGATAGCTGGTCAGCGCCTGAAATCTTTAAAATCGTATCTTCAGAGAAGTGATTGCAGATAATCTGGGCTTTAATGCTTAACAATGTAGTAGCAAAGCTTACTACTGCGTTTTGCATGGTCTTTAAACGACCAGCAGCGTTGTTTGACTTGATAATTTGAGCGCCAAGCGTTTCATTAGGGTCGGTTTGACCACGCTGAATGTCGGCAATACCCATCAATTCATAGATTTGACCCTTGACTTGCTCCAT
>JACCDM011092980.1_pt1 | contig 28296 bp, 26 predicted proteins | sample 7445851 | NCBI WGS metagenome assembly JACCDM01 (sample SAMN15323438, study PRJNA562643) | freshwater metagenome | isolation source: river surface water | place: USA:Blue River Watershed | collected 2017-08-16
GCGGCGCGGCACCTGGCCAGTCCTCACGCTGCGGCGGACAACACCGGGGCTTTTCTGGCCGTGGACGCCGAGGTCACCCAGGCCCAGGCCCAGGCCGCCCAGGCCCGCCTGGATTCCGGTCAGGGCGGCCCGCTCGAAGGCGTGCCCATCGCCCACAAGGACATTTTTGTCACCCGCGACTTTCCCACCACGGCAGGTTCGCGCATGCTCCAGGGTTATCGCTCACCCTTCGACGCCACGGTGGTGAGCCGCCTGGCGCAAGCGGGTATGGTGTCGCTGGGCAAACTCAATTGCGACGAATTCGCCATGGGCTCGGCCAACGAGAACTCCGCCTATGGCGTGTCTCGCAACCCCTGGAATCTTCAGCGGGTCCCGGGAGGCTCCTCGGGTGGCAGCGCGGCGGCGGTGGCGGCAGGCTTGACGCCCGCCGCCACGGGCACCGACACCGGCGGCTCGATCCGTCAGCCCGCCAGCTTTTGCGGCATCACCGGCATCAAGCCAACCTATGGTCGCGCCTCCCGCTACGGCATGATTGCGTACGCCTCGAGCCTGGACCAAGCCGGCCCGATGGCGCGAAGCGCCGAAGATTGCGCGCTGTTGCTGTCGGCCATGTGCGGCCCCGACCCGGACCGCGACTCCACCTCACTCGATGTACCGGCCGAGGACTTCAGCTTGCGTCTGAACGACTCGCTGCAAGGACTGCGCATTGGACTGCCTGCGCAATTTTGGGGCGATGGCCTGGCAGACGATGTGCGCGCAGCCATCGACCACGCCCTGGCCGAATTGAAGAAACTCGGGGCGGTGGTGGTGCCGGTGCAACTGCCCCGCACCGAGCTGTCGATCCCGGTCTACTACATCCTGGCGCCCGCCGAGGCATCCAGCAACCTGAGCCGCTTCGATGGCGTGAAATTCGGCCACCGGGCGGCCGACCCGGTGGATTTGCTCGACTTGTACCGCCGCACCCGCAGCGAGGGTTTTGGCGAGGAAGTGCAACGCCGCATCATGATCGGCACCTATGTCCTCTCACACGGTTACTACGACGCCTACTACCTGCAGGCCCAAAAAATCCGCCGCATGATCGCCAACGACTTCCAGCAAGTGTTCACGCAGTGCGACGTGATTGCCGGACCGGTCGCGCCCAGCGTGGCATGGGCCCTGGGTGAGAAATCTGCGGATCCCCTGGCCAGCTACTTGGCCGATATCTACACGCTGCCGGCCTCACTCGCCGGGCTGCCGGGCATGAGCGTGCCCAGTGGATTTGGTGCGCACGGCATGCCCGTGGGGTTACAGCTCATCGGCAACTATTTGCAGGAGTCACGCTTGCTGAATGTCGCGCACCAGCTGCAACGTCAGACCGACTGGCATCAACAACGCCCCGCACTGGCATCGAAGGAGGCTGCATGAGCACGCGTCTCGTCCAGGGCTATGAGGTGGTGATCGGTTTCGAGACCCACGCCCAGCTCTCCACCCAGAGCAAGATTTTCAGTCGCGCGCCCACCGCCTTTGGCGCCGAGCCCAATACCCAGGCCTGCGCCGTGGATCTGGCCCTGCCAGGCACCTTGCCGGTGATGAACCGCGGCGCCGTTGAGCGCGCCATCCGCTTTGGTCTGGCCGTGGGCGCCGACATAGCTGAACGCAGCGTGTTTGCCCGCAAGAACTATTTCTACCCCGACCTGCCCAAGGGCTACCAGATCAGCCAGTACGAGATTCCGGTGGTGCAAGGCGGCTCGGTGCAGTTTTATCTGGGTGAGGAGCTCAAAACGGTGCACCTGGTACGCGCCCATCTCGAGGAAGACGCCGGCAAATCGCTGCACGAAGACTTTGTCGGCATGAGCGGCATCGACCTCAACCGCGCTGGCACACCGCTCCTGGAGATCGTCACCGAGCCGGATATTCGCTCCAGCGACGAAGCCGTGGCCTATGCCAAGGAACTGCACAAGATCGTGACCTGGATCGGCATTTGCGATGGCAACATGCAGGAGGGGTCGTTCCGCTGCGATGCCAACGTGTCGGTGCGCAAGCCGGGTCAGCCGCTGGGCACGCGCCGCGAGATCAAGAACCTCAACAGTTTCAAGTTCATGCAGCAAGCCATCGACTACGAGGTGCGCTGGCAGATCGAGCAGATCGAAGACGGTCACACGATCGAACAAGCCACTGTGCTGTTTGACCCCGACACCGGCGAGACACGCGCCATGCGCACCAAGGAAGACGCGGCCGACTACCGTTACTTTCCCGACCCCGACCTGCCCCCGTTGGTGATAGCCCGCGAGTGGGTCGAGGACGTGCGTGCGCACATGAGCGAGTTGCCACGCGTGATGGCCGCGCGCTTGGTGGCGCAACACGGTTTGCCTGAATACGACGCCACCACCCTCACGCAAAGCCAAGCCATGGCCGCCTACTTTGAAGCTGTGGTGGAGGCGTGCCAGCAACCCAAGCTGGCGAGCAACTGGATCATGGGCGAAGTCTCCCGGCGGCTCAACAGTGGCGAGTTGTCGCTGGAACAACTGCCGGTGAGCGCCGCGCAACTGGGTGCTCTCATCACCCGCATCAGCGACAGCACCTTGTCCAACAATGCGGGCAAGCAAGTGTTCGATGCGCTGTGGAATGGAGAAGCCCCGGCAGGCCTGACAGCACTGGCGCAAGTCGACGCGTTGATCGAAGCCAAGGGGCTCAAGCAGATGAACGACAACTCGGCGCTGGAGGCCATCGTCGATGAGGTGTTGGCCGCCAACCCCGACAACGTGGCGCAGGTCAAGGCCGGCAAAGACAAAGCCTTCAATGCGCTGGTGGGCCAGGTGATGAAAGCCAGCAAGGGAAAGGCCAACCCGCAACAGGTCAACGCGGTGCTCAAAGCCCGACTGGGCTGAGCATGGTCCTCCACGGTCAGGGCGCCTCGTGACCATGATTCGTGATGGGATTCGATGCCTCGCCTTGGGCTGGTGGGATGCTGTCCGGCTGGCCACCGCGGTGGGGGGGGTGCTGTGCCTGGGTCTCTTTGCCTTTCGTGTCGTCCAATTGGCCTATGTCTGGCCCCAGCCAGGAGATGACCTGTGGGCCGAGTTGCCCCGCGCACTGTTGATGGGGCTGCGGTTTGATGCCAAGGCGGCCGCTGTGGCAGCCTTTGTGTTGTGGCCACTCTTGTGCGTGCGCGGTCTGGTGCGACGCTGCGTGTTGGGCGTGTGGGTGGGCACCTTTGGCGTGCTGGCGGTCACCAACCTTTTTTACTATCAGTTTTATAAAACACCGATCGACAGCGTGATCTTTGGTCTGGTGGATGACGACACCACCGCTGTGCTGCACACCATCCTGAGGGACTTCCCCGTGTTGCAGATCGCACTGCTGCTGGCCATCACGCTGCTGGTCATGGCATGGCCTGTGCGCTGGGTGATGCGCCACCTGCAACCTCCGGCGCAAAGCCAAATGCATCCGCTCACCGCCATCGGCCTATCCTTGTTGTGCATGACGGTGTGGGTGATCGCCGGCAAAGGCACGCTCAAGGGCATGGCGCTGCAGCTCGACAACGTGACTGCCACCAGCAAGCCGGTCCTGAACCACACCATTCCCAACGGCGTGATGTCGCTGTACTTTGCCTGGAACGCCTACAAAGACTCGTCTGACGTGGGCGACGACCGTACCGGATTGCGTGCGCATGGATTCGAGAGCCCGCAACAAGCCGCCCAGATCCTGGGCGCCCCGGGCTTGACGGATGAAGCGGCCATCGCACGCTGGCTGGTCCGCGAAGGCCCAGGACAACCGCGAGGACAGCACCTGGTCTTTGTGCAAATGGAGTCGTGGAGCGCCGAGCCCTTGATGTACCAGTCCCCGCGGATGGATGTCGCCGGTTCGCTGGCCTCCGTGATGGAACAGGCCTGGCATTTTCGCAATTTCGATGCGGCCCATGTCGGCACGCACCCGGCACTGGAAACCTTGCTACTGGGCACCCCCATCACACCGATCACCACCGGTCAGTACCGTCACATCCCATTTCACTGGAGCATTGCGCACGTGCTGAAGCGGGCCGGCTACGACACGCTCTTTGTCACCTCCGGGCAGACCGGCTGGCGCGAACTCAACCGCGTCCTGCCCGCCCAGGGATTTGACGAGGTGGTCGATGCCGCCAGCCTGCGCGCGCACTACGGCGTTGATGAGGGCGGCTTGTGGGGCGTGTGGGACGAGTATCTGTTTCGCTACATGACCGAGCGCTTGAATGACCCACAACGCAAACGCCCGCTGTTTGTGTATGCCATGCCCACCACGCACCATCCGCCGTATGAGTTGCCTGCCAACTACCGCGCGCCAGACTATCAGTTGCGCGACTGGCCAGGCGAGCGTTCGGACGAGTCGCTCATCCCCAGCCTGAAAACTTACCGCTATGCAAATGAACAACTCGCGGCGTTCGTGCGGTCGGTGCAACAAGGGCCCGTGGGTGCCCAAACCCTGATCGCAGCCACAGGTGATCACACCATGCGTACCACCGGGCAGGTCAGCACGCCATCACGTCGGGTGTTGCAGCATCGTGTGCCCTTCATGGTGTGGGGCGCAGGTTCGCTGACTTGCCGCGAGGCCTTGGACGCACCCGCCAGCCACCTGGACATTTTTCCCACGCTGCTGCCCTTGCTGGGCGTGGAGCATGGGTATTTGCACACGGGTCGCAACCTGACGCAGTGCCCACGCCCAAGCCCGGCAGCGTCCGAGCGGGACCAGGCCGTGCGGATACCCACTCCATCACCTGGCACGGGATCCACGCCGATCGCCTTGTCCATGCTGGGCGGTGTGCGCACGGCCCAAGCCCTCTGGCAGGCGGGGCAGCCCAACAGCCTGGGATGCATCAATGCACACGGACACGTGCTGGAGACATGCCGCTGGCCCGACACACTCGACCAACAAGCGCGCGCACGTCTAGGGCTGCTCGACTGGCATGTGCGTCGCCACCTCAACCTTGCCACGCGCCAGGAAGCGCCAGCAGCGGCGGTGGCCGCAACCGCGCGCTGAGCCTCAGGCCACGCCGTAGCGCTCGCGGTAGGCTTGCACCCGTGACAGGTGAGGCGCCATGTCGGCGCCTTGGTGGTGCTGCAAATAAGCCAGCAAGTCGGCCAGCGAGGCTATCGCACACACTTGCATACCCAGCTGCGAACGCACGTACTGCACCGCGCTGTACGGCACATCGACCACCTGGTCACCGCGGGGTTCGGTCGCCATTTCCTGACGATCCAGGGCAATCGCCACCGCGTGTGCCGTGGCCCCCGCCTGTTGAATGAGCGCAATGGATTCGCGCACCGCTGTGCCCGCACTCATCACGTCATCCACGATAAGAACCCGGCCTTGGAGCGGCGCCCCCACCAGCGAGCCCCCCTCGCCATGGTCCTTGGCTTCCTTGCGGTTGTAGGCGAACGGCACATTGCGTCCCAGACGCGCCAGCTCAATCGCCACCGCAGCCCCAAGGGGAATGCCCTTGTAGGCCGGGCCAAAAATCATGTCGAACGCAATACCGCTGTCGATGATGCGCTGGGCATAGCACTGCGCCAGCCGCCCCAGCTTCGCCCCATCGTCAAACAAGCCCGCGTTGAAAAAGTAGGGGGAGAGGCGGCCAGCCTTGGTTTTGAACTCGCCAAAGCGCAACACCCCGCAATCGAGCGAGAATTGCACAAACTCCTGTGCCAGTGCGTCCTGCGCTTCTACGTTTTGTGTCATGGCTTCTTCCTTGTTCAAACTCACCAGTCTCAACCTCAACGGCATCCGCTCCGCCGCCACCAAGGGCGTGGAGGCCTGGATCGAGCGCAGCGCCCCGGATTGTATTTGCGTGCAGGAAGTGAAGGCGCAGGCCGCTGACGTGGCCGGCAAGTTCGAAACGTTGGCCGGGCTGACCGGTCGCTTCCACTTTGCCGAGAAAAAAGGCTACTCGGGGGTGGGCATCTACACGCGGCTGGAGCCGTCTGAGGTGATCATCGGGTTTGGCTCAGACGAGTTTGACGCCGAAGGTCGCTATATCGAACTGCGTTTTGATACCGCAAGCCGCAAGCGATCGATCATCAGTTGCTATTTTCCCAGTGGTTCTTCGGGCCCCGATCGGCAGGATGCAAAGTTTCGCTTTCTCGATCTGATGGAGCCGCACCTGGTGTCGCTGCTGTCCAAGCGCGAATTCATCCTCTGTGGCGATGTCAACATCGCGCATCAGGAGATCGATTTGAAGAACTGGCGCAGCAACCAAAAAAACAGCGGCTTCCTGCCCGAAGAGCGCGCCTGGATGACCAAGATGCTCAGCGACCGCGGGTTGGTCGACGTGTACCGCCACCTGCATCCCGACACCACGGACACCTGCTACACCTGGTGGAGCAACCGCGGACAGGCCTATGCCAACAACGTGGGGTGGCGTCTGGACTACCATCTGGCAACCCCGCAACTGGGCAAAACCGCGCGCGAGGTGAGCATCTACAAAGACGAAAAATTTTCAGACCATGCGCCCATCACGGTGGGTTATGACATGGCCTGGTGATTGAAACATTGTCTTGTGCTTGATCTGGCCTAGTCACAGATCTCACTCAACAGGAGACCCCATGAACCGCCCACTCGCCCAGCGCAACTCGCTTGTGTTCAGCCACATGGGGTTTTACGTGCGCGACCTGGAGCGTATGGCCCGCTTTTACCAGGATGTCCTGTGTTTTTTCGAGACCGACCGAGGGGACCTGGGCGCGGTCCAGTTGATCTTTCTCAGCCGTGACCCCGAAGAGCATCACCAGATCGTGCTGGCCTCTGGCCGACCAGCCGACTTGCGCTTCAGCATCATCAATCAAATATCCATGCGCGTACCGGATCTGGCCACGCTGCGCGAGGTGCACCAGCGCGTGAGCGCGGACCCCGATGTCACCGAGCTGGTGTGCGCCACCCATGGCAATGCCGTGTCGATCTACTTCCGCGACCCCGAAGGCAATCGTCTGGAAGTATTCGTGGACATGCCCTGGTACTGCGAGCAGCCCTTGCGCGAGCCCATCGACCTGAGCCAGAGCGACGAGCAGGTGATGGCTGCCGCCGAGTCTCTGGCCCGCAGCCGCCCCCGATTTCGAAGTCGCGCCGAGTGGGTGGCCGACATGGAGCGGCTCATGGGGTACCGAGATTGAGACCACCCTGGGTCAACGCGCCCCACCTTGGCAAGAGGCCAGCCACGCCCTGAATACACACCTTGTCCTAGTCCGCCATGCTGCACTACCAAACTATTCCCGTCACCCCCTTCCAGCAAAATTGCTCGCTCGTCTGGTGTGATGTCACACAGCAAGCCGCGGTCATCGACCCGGGCGGCGATCTCGATGTGATCCTCGACGCGGTGCGTCAGCTTGGAGTGAAGCTCGAGCAAATCTGGATCACCCACGCCCATATCGACCACGCGGGTGCCACCGCCGAGCTGGCTGAACGCATGCAATTGCCCATCATCGGCCCGCACGAAGGCGATCAGTTCTGGATTGACGGGCTGGCCCAGGCAGCCGCGATGTATGGGTTCCCCCCCGCCAAGCCATTCAAGCCGACACGGTGGTTGCACGATGGCGACACGGTGAGTCTTGGCGATCACACTCTGCAGGTGCGCCATTGCCCAGGCCATACGCCGGGACACGTGGTGTTTTACTCGCCCGAGATGCAGCGAGCATTTGTCGGCGATGTGCTTTTTGCGGGCAGCATCGGCCGCACCGATTTTCCCAGAGGCGACCACGACGCCTTGATCCACAGCATCACGCAGCGCCTGTGGCCCATGGGCAACGACACCGTGTTCATTCCGGGCCACGGACCCGAGAGCACGTTCGGGCGTGAGCGACGCAGCAACCCTTACGTGGGCGGGACCTGAGGCTGTCTGTGCGAGTCATGCGGCGTCTAGTCCTTGCGTGAGAAGCCACAAGCGACGGTCTTCAGTTGCGCGAGCGTTCATAGAGCGGCAACACCTTGGGCAAATTCGCCTCGATTTCATGAATGCGGGTGGCACCTGACGGGTGTGTGCTCATCCACTGCGGCGGTGCGTTCTTGTTGGCCGCACTCATCTTCTGCCACAGCGTCACCCCAGACCTTGGGTCAAAGCCAGCGCGGGCGGCCAGCTCCATGCCCACCAGATCGGCCTCGGTTTCGTCCTCACGGCTGAACTTCAGTGTGAGCAGGTTGGCGCCCTCACGCGCCACGAAGTCGGTGACCCGCGGATCAATGCCAAAAATACCTGCCACCACGGCGCCTCCCAGGCGTGACAAGCCTTGTGTGGCGGCGGTCTTGCCCATGCGCTCTCGCGCGTGCTCTCGCAAGGCATGCGCCACTTCATGTCCCATCACCATGGCGACTTCGTCGTCGCTGAGTTCCAACTGCTTGAGGATGCCCGAGAAGAACGCGATCTTGCCACCCGGCATGCAAAACGCGTTGATCTGGTTGGAACCAATCAGGTTGACCTCCCACTTCCACTCCCGGGCGCGCGGGTTCCATTCATGGCTGTGGGGGATGATGCGCCGCGCAATCTCACGCAAGCGCAGCACCTGCGGATGGTTGTCGGGACCCAGGGCGTTTTTGCTCGATGCTTGTTGCAGCATCTGGCGGTATTGCTGCAAGGCTGATTGCTCGACCTCGGTGGCCGGTACCAGCTTGGCAAAGGCCGACTCCTTGCCCACCTCCACGCCCTCGCGCGCCCAGGCGGGTGATCCGGCCAGCCCCAGACCGGCCGCGCACCAGGCGCAGTGATGCACAAAACGTCGCTTGGTATAAAAGGTGTCGCTCATAGCCGTCAAAATGGAGGTCATGAACGATACCTCAAGTCCGCCAACCTCCACCACCGCGGCCCCCAGCCGTGGTCGCAGCTGGGTCGATGCCTGGCGGGTGTACCGCTCCGCGGCTGCGCTGCGTATGCTGGGCTTGGGATTTGCCGCTGGTTTGCCCTTGCTGCTGGTGCTGGGCACGCTCAGTTTTCGCTTGCGCGAGGCCGGCGTGGAACGCGCCACCATTGGCTTTCTCAGCTGGGTCGGGTTGGCGTATGCCTTCAAGTGGGTCTGGGCGCCCCTGGTGGACCGTTTGCCCTTGCCATGGTTCACCCAACGACTGGGTCAGCGGCGCAGTTGGCTGCTGCTGGCGCAAGGCTCTGTGATTCTCGGGTTGGTGGGCATGGCGACGTCCGACCCCCGTGACGCGCTGAGTGCCTTGGTGGCTTGGGCTGTGCTGGTGGCCTTCGGCTCGGCCACCCAGGACATTGCCTTGGACGCCTACCGCATCGAGTCAGCCGATGTCGACGCGCAAGCCGCTCTGGCGGCCACCTACCAGACCGGTTATCGGCTGGCGATGATCTGGGCCGGGGCTGGAGCCCTGTGGATGACGGCGCGTGCCGAGGTGCTCGATGCCAGTGGTTACCAGCAGGCCGCCTGGCAACTCTCGTACCTGGTCATGGCCGCCTCCATGCTGCTGGGGCCGCTGGTGGTGCTGTGCTCACCTGAGCCTCAACAGCGTGAACTGCCCGCAGCACGCAACCTGCGCGAGTGGCTGCAGGGTGCCTTGATCGAACCCTTCTCCGAATTTTTGCGGCGCTACCGCTGGCAGGCCGTGCTGATCCTGAGCCTCATCGCCGTGTACCGCATCAGTGATGTGGTGATGGGCATCATGGCCAATCCGTTTTATGTGGACATGGGCTACAGCAAGGACGAAGTGGCGGCAGTCAGCAAGGTGTTCGGTGTGCTGATGACGCTGGTGGGCGCCTTCATGGGTGGTGTGCTGTCGGTGCGCCTGGGCGTCATGCGGGTGTTGATGCTGGGGGCGGTCCTGAGTGCGGCGAGCAACTTGCTGTTTGCCTGGCTGGGCACGCGCGGGCACGATCTGCAGGCCTTGATCTGGGTGGTGTCGGCCGACAACCTGGCGGGTGGACTGGCCTCCAGCGCGTTCATTGCCTACCTCTCGGGCCTCACCCAGGTGCGCTATTCGGCCACGCAGTACGCCTTGTTCAGTTCGATGATGCTGCTGTTACCCAAGTGGCTGGCCGGCTTCTCGGGCGTGGTGGTGGACAGCCTGGGCTACTCCACGTTCTTCGTCGGCACGGCGTTGCTGGGCGTGCCAGTGCTGATACTGGTGGCACTGGCCGCCAGGGTGCGCTGAACTGCGCTGAGCTCTTCCTTGAGTAGCGCCTTTTGCACTTTGCCCAGGGCGGTCTTGGGCAAGGCCTGCAGCCGCACCACGCCGCGCGGATGTTTGTAGCGTGCCAGTCGTTCACGCACCCGGGCCAGGAGTTCGTCGTCAGAGGCCGTGTGGCCTTCATGCAGCGTCACCACCGCCACCACGCGCTCGCCCCAGCGGTCGTCGGGCATGCCCACCACCGCGCACTCGGCCACAGCCGGGTGCTGTGCCAGCAGCGTTTCGATCTCCGCCGGGTAGATATTCTCGCCCCCCGAGATGATCATGTCCTTGCTGCGGCCCACAATGGTCCAACAACCGGAGGCGTCCACCTGCGCCACATCGCCACTGTGAAACCAGCCCTGCGCATCCAGCGCAGCTTGCGCGGGCCAGTACTGTTGCACCAATGCAGGCCCGCGCAGCCACACCTCACCCACGTTGGGGGCAGCCCCTTCCAGCAGCCCCAGGCAGGCTTGCACACCGTGCGCGGGCCACCCGCAGGCACCTTGCAACATGCGCGCGGCGTCGGCCACCAGCGCAATCGAAAAAGGCCCGGTTTCGGTGGCGCCATACACATTGCCCAGCGGCACGCCGCGCTCCAGAAACGCGCGCACCAAGGGCTCTGGCAAATGGCTGGAACCCGCCATGACGCAGCGCAAGGCGCTCAAGTCGGCCGTCGTCCACAAGGGATGCTCCACCAGGGCCTTCATCACGGCGGGCACCACCACGGTGAGACCAATGTGCTCGTGCTCCATGGCTTGCAACATGGCCTGCGGGTCAAACCGCGAGTGCAACACCACCCGCGCGCCCACCCCAAGCGCGGGCAAGGTTTGAATACACAAACCGCCCACGTGAAAAAGCGGGAGCACCGTCAGCACACGGTCCTCGGGGGTAAGGGCCATGGCCAGGCTCGCCGCCTGCATGTTGGCGATCAGATTGGCCTGTGTGTGCACGGCGGCCCGCGGTGCGCCCGTGGTGCCGGAGGTGTACACCAGCAACAGCGGACGCGGGTCGCTGGCGACACCCTGTGCCATGTGCTGCGTGATGGAACGCAGCTCATCGAGCCTGGCGTCGGCCGTCTTGGAGGACTTCCACACGGCCCCCAGGTTGGACGACTGGGTTGAGGGTTCACACAGGGAGGCCAGCGAGCACCGCGTGAGGTGGTGGCGTGCGGCCAGTGCCAGCGCCTGCTCGTGCCACCCGGCATCGTGCAAAAGCAACGTCGGCTGGCAATCGAGAATCAACTGGTCCCACTCGGCGACAGCGAGCCGGTAGTTCAACGGCGCCAAGAGTCCCCCCAGGCGGGAGAGGGCGAGCAGCAGCACCAGCATTTCCCAGGCGTTGAAGCTCAGACACGCCACGCGATCACCGGCGCCCACCCCGAGCGCCTGCAGGCGCTCGCAGGCGCGCTCGACTTGCTCGGCCACATCGGCATAGGTCAGCGAGCAAGCGCCTTGTACAAGCGCCGTGTGCGCGGGGCGTTCAACCGCATGGCGCAACACCACTTCGTCAAGTCGCAGCGGCGCTCTGGGTGGTGGGACGGGGGTGTGGGACATGGAGGAATTGTCGTGCAGCCAGAGGTCACTGACGCCGTCGGGGTTGGCGGTCGAACGGGCCAGCGAGGCTCAAGCCAGCGGCTGGGTTGGCCCAACGACTCAAGGAGCGTGCGAACCCGCCAGGGTGGAAGGTTCAGACAAGGCGTGCATCACCCGCTGCGGTGAAATGTCGTGCAGACAGCGCAAATGCCCCAGGGGACATTCCCGCTTGAAGCAAGGCGCGCACACCAACGGGGGTTGATACTGGCTGTCCCATTTGAGCCAAAGAACCTGGGCCCGGGGGCTCAACGGGGGCGTGTGCTCGGGGCTGGATGAGCCAAACACCGCGACTTGCGGCACCTCCAATGCAGCCGCCACGTGCATCAGACCCGAGTCATTGCTGACCATGCGGTGCGCACTGGCAATCAGGGCAAACGCCTGCGCAAGCGAGGTCTGCCCCGCCAGGTTCAACAAGCGCCCGTGGGTCTTGCCGGGTCGGGCCAGCGACACGATCTCTTCGCACACCGCGCGCTCTTTGGCAGAACCCAGCAACACCACATCGTGCGGCAAGGCAGCCGCCAAGTCGGCAAAGTGCTCGACTGGCCAACGCTTGGCCGGTCCATACTCGGCCCCGGGTGCCAGAACCACATGGCCTTGCGCTTGCAGACCGTGGGCTTGCAGCGCGGCGTGTTGTTGCTCAACCGACACGTGCAAGCGGGGCCGCAGCAGGTCTTCAGTGGGGCGGTCCAGCGAACCAGCGCCGTGCGACGGGCCAGAAAAGTCACCCAGGGGCGCGCGAACAGCTGCCGTCGAGGAGCTTTGCAAGGGCTTGTCCACGGTGGCCAGCTCGGCGTAAAACGCCACCATGGGGGGCCGATGGTCGCGGGGCGGGTTGACGAGGCGATGGGTCAGCAAGCCCAATCGCCACTCGCCCCAGTAGCCAATCCGGATCGGAATGCCAGCCAGCCAGGGCAGCAGCGCACTTTTCATCGAGTTGGGGCAGACATAGGCGCGGTCGTAGTGCCCACGCCAGGCTCGACCCAAAGCGCGGCGCTCGGCCCATTGCAGGGCGCCATGCTGAAACGGCAACTCGATGACCTCGGCCACGCTGCTCATGGCCCGGTAGACCGGTGCTACCCACGGCAGGGCCGCCACACTGACGCGCTCGCCACGGGCACTCAACCGCGCCATCAAGGGCTCGGTCATGACGGCGTCGCCAATCCACTGAGGGGCGATCACCAGCGAGCGGGGGCTCGCCATGGGGGTGGGCAACCCGGTCAGTGCGCGGCGACGTGTTCGCCGGCCTTGAGTCGGTACACCGTGCCGCAATAGGGGCAACGGGCCTCTCCCGTGGTGGCGACATCGAGGAACACCTTGGGATGGGAGTTCCACAGCGCCATCTGGGCTTGCGGGTTCGGGCAGAACGTACCGCCGTGCCCATTGAGGTCCTGGGCGCGCAATTCGACGACTTGTGTCATGGCAAGACTCCCGCTTCAGACCTGGGTCAGCCAGTGCGCATACTTCGGATTGCGTCCGTTGACGATGTCGAAGAAGGCGTTCTGGATTTTCTCGGTGATGGGGCCGCGCGAACCACTACCGAGCTCAACCCGGTCGAGTTCGCGAATCGGGGTGACTTCAGCGGCGGTACCGGTGAAGAAGGCTTCGTCAGCGATGTAGACCTCGTCACGGGTGATGCGCTTTTGCACAATCTCCAGGCCCAGGTCCTTGGCGATGTGAAACACCGTGTTGCGGGTGATGCCATTCAAGGCACCTGCCGACAGGTCGGGGGTGTAGATCACGCCGTTCTTGATGACGAACACGTTCTCGCCAGCACCTTCGGACACAAAGCCACTGGCGTCCAGCAACAGCGCTTCGTCGTAGCCGTCGTCGGTGGCTTCCATGTTGGCCAGGATGGAGTTGGTGTAGTTACTCACCGCCTTGGCCTGTGTCATGGTGATGTTGACGTGGTGGCGGGTGTAGCTCGAGGTCTTCACACGGATGCCGCGCTTCAAGCCCTCTTCGCCCAAATAGGCGCCCCAGGCCCAGGCCGCGACCATGGCGTGGATGGTGTTGCCCTTGGGCGAGACGCCCAGCTTTTGCGAACCGATCCACACCAGCGGGCGCAGGTAGCAGGTCTCGAGCTGGTTCTCGCGCACCACTTGCTTTTGCGCCTCGTTGAACTGCTCTTGCGTGAAGGGAATCTTCATGCGCAGGATCTTGGCGCTGTTGTAGAGCCGCTCGGTGTGCTCTTGCAGACGGAAGATGGCGGTGCCATTGGCCGTCTTGTAAGCACGCACGCCCTCAAAAGCACCGCACCCGTAGTGCAGCGTGTGGGTCAGCACGTGGATCTTGGCATCGCGCCAGTCCACCAGCTGGCCGTCCATCCAAATCTTGCCGTCACGATCGGCCATCGACGGGGGCACTGCGCTCATGGGAATCCTTTCAGGTGAGAAAAACGTGCGGGCGCGGGGCCCGGCACATGTCATGCATTTCGACAGTTATGGACTGATTTTACGACCCGTCCTGGGGCGCCTCGTCACCGGTGGGACGGACCAGGGTCCACTCGCTGAGCCGGCCGTTCACGAAACGGCAGGTGACCGTGGAGTGGGTGCCATCGGTCCAGCGGTAGATTTCCGGCTGCTCGTCCTTGGCCGAGAGTTGCTCGCCCAGGCTTTTGGTGAGTGCCACCACGTGCATGAGGTTCACGCCAGCCTTGAGTTTGGCGTTCAGCATGACGGCACTGCCCACATAGCCCAGAGGGCGGTTCGCGGCTCGCTTGAGAACATGAACCAAGCGGTTGAAGTGCATCAAGGCCCACATCACCAAGGCGGTGACGGCAAAGGCGACGCCTTGCCAGCCATAGGCCTGGTAAGCCCCGACCACGCCCAGCACTGCGGCCGTGGGAATGATCCATTTAGAGAAATTCATGGTGTGATTGTCGCGCAGGCGGGGGCGCTTGCTCCGGTGCCACCCGCGCAGCCCCCTCATTGCTGAGGGGTGAGGTGCGACCGCACTGTACCCGGTTCGCTCAGGGGCTCAGTCGAGTTCGCGTACCCGCGCAATCGCCTCGTCGATGCGATCGATGGGCCACAGCGTGAGCCCCTCGATGGGCTTTTTGGGCATGTTCGCCTTGGGCACCAGGGCCACGGAAAACCCGAGCTTGGCCGCTTCCCGCAACCGCTCCTGGCCCCGTGGAGCCGGCCGCACTTCGCCCGCCAAGCCCACCTCACCAAAGGCAATGAAGCCGCGCGGCAAGGCGCGCCCCCGCAAACTGCTCTGGATCGCCAGCAGCACCGCCAGATCGGCCGCGGGCTCGCTGATGCGCACGCCGCCAACGGCGTTGACAAACACATCCTGGTCCATGCACGCCACGCCCGCGTGGCGGTGCAAGACCGCGAGCAACATCGCCAGCCGATCGCGCTCCAGCCCCACCGACAGGCGCCTGGGGCTCGGGCCGCCGGTGTCGACCAACGCCTGCACCTCGACCAACAACGGGCGCGTGCCCTCGAGCGTGACCAGCACGCAACTGCCCGGCACCGGCTCGGCGTGCTGACTCAGGAAGATAGCGCTGGGGTTGCTCACCCCGCGCAAGCCTTTCTCGGTCATCGCAAAGACGCCGATCTCATTGACCGCACCGAAGCGGTTCTTGATGGCGCGCACCAGGCGGTAACTGGAATGCGTGTCGCCCTCGAAATAGAGCACGGTGTCGACCATGTGCTCGAGAACCCGCGGGCCCGCCAGCGCGCCCTCCTTGGTCACATGCCCGACCAGCACCACGGTCACGCCGCGCGCCTTGGCCATGCGGGTGAGGTGGGCGGCGCACTCGCGCACCTGGGCCACCGAGCCGGGCGCACTGGTGAGCTGTTCGGTGTACACCGTTTGAATCGAGTCCATCACCAGCACCGACGGTTGCAGCTTCTCAACGGTCGAGAGAATGGTCTCGAGTTGGGTCTCGGCCAGCACCTGCACCTGACTCTGCGCCAGCCCCAGACGCTGTGAGCGAAGCGCCACCTGGGCGCCGGACTCCTCGCCGGTGACGTACAGCGTGGAATACCCGCTACGCTGCAAACCATCCAGTGCTTGCAGCAGCAAGGTGGACTTGCCGATGCCCGGATCGCCGCCGATCAGCACCACGGCACCCGCCACGATGCCCCCGCCGAGAACGCGATCGAGCTCCTCCTGCCCGGTGGGCGTGCGCGCCACATCGGCGGCTTCGATATCCGCCAGCACGGCCACGGTTGAGCTCGGCGCCAGGCCCGCCATGGCACTGAAGCGATGCTTGCCCGCCGCTGCTGCGCTGGGCAGGGACTCGATCAGCGTGTTCCACTCGCCGCACTGCGGGCAGCGCCCCAGCCAACGGGGCGTGCTGCCCCCGCACGCGGAACAGGTGTAAAGGGTTTTGTCCTTGGCCATGCCGCATGATACTGGACAAATCAACAGTCTTTGGGTGACGCTTTTTCCTCCCACGGGTCGACTTACACCCGGGGCTCGTCCTCTTGACAAAAATTTAACAAGTTAAATAATTCGCCATGGCCTCCACGCTCAGTCACCGCAACCTGCCGCGCCTGCTCCTGCAAGCGCGCGAGGCGGTGATGGTCCACACCCGCCCCAGCCTGCGCCAACAATCCTTGAGCGATCAGCAGTGGCGCGTGTTGCGCGTCCTGGGCGAGGACCACAGCCTGGGCGGCCAGGGTGTGGAAACCGGGCGTGTCGCCCGCGAGGCGTTTTTGCTGGGTCCCAGCCTCACCGGCGTGTTGTCTCGCATGGAACGTGATGGCCTCTTGACCCGCGAGCGCGACCCCCAAGACCAGCGTCGCAGCGTGGTGCGCCCGACCGAGCAAGGCCTGCATCTGGTCGACACGTTGTCGCGCACCATCGAAGCCCACTACGTCTGGCTGGAACAGTCGCTGGGCAAGACCAAACTGGCACAGCTGTATGGCTTGCTGGACGAGTTGATTCAACTGGAAGGGCCCGCTGACGCGTCGCTCACTGAACTGGAAACCACGTCATGAACATCGACCACCTCATCAACGGCCAGCGTGTTGCGAGCCAGGATTATTTCGACAACATCAACCCGGCCACCCAGGACGTGATCGGCCAGGTGGCCCGCGGAGGGGTCGACGAGGTCAACGCGGCCGTGGCCGCCGCCAAGGCGGCGTTCCCGGGCTGGGCCAACACCCCGGCAGCCGAGCGCGCCAAGGTCATGCGCAAGCTCGGCGAGTTGATCACGCGCCACGTGCCCGAGATCGCCCAGACCGAAACCAACGACTGCGGGCAGGTCATTGCGCAAACCGGCAAACAGTTGGTACCTCGCGCCAGCGACAACTTCACCTACTTTGCTGAAATGTGCACCCGGGTGGATGGCCACACTTACCCCACCCCCACCCACCTGAACTACACGCTGTTTCACCCGGTGGGCGTGTGCGCGCTCATCAGCCCCTGGAACGTGCCCTTCATGACGGCCACCTGGAAGGTCGCGCCTTGCCTCGCGTTTGGCAACACCGCCGTGCTCAAAATGAGCGAGCTCTCGCCCATGACCGCGTCTCGCCTGGGCGAGTTGGCGCTGGAAGCGGGTGTGCCCCCAGGCGTGCTGAACCTGGTGCAAGGCTACGGCCGCGAGGCGGGGGAACCGCTGGTGGCGCATCCGGATGTACGTGCCATTTCCTTCACCGGCTCCACCGCCACGGGCGACCGCATCGTGAGATCGGCAGGGTTGAAAAAATTCAGCATGGAGCTGGGCGGCAAGTCGCCCTTCGTGATTTTCGAAGACGCCGACCTCGACCGCGCGCTGGACGCGGCGGTGTTCATGATCTTCTCCAACAACGGCGAGCGCTGCACCGCGGGCAGCCGCATCCTGGTGCAGCAATCCATCTACAACGCGTTTGTGGACCGCTTCACCGCTCGCGCCAAGCGCATCACCGTGGGTGATCCGCTGGACGAGTCGACCATCGTCGGCCCGATGATCAGCACCGCCCACCTGGCCAAGGTGCGCAGCTACATCGAGCTCGGCCCCAAAGAAGGCGCATCGCTGGTGTGTGGTGGCCTGGACCGACCGAGCTACGCGCCCGAGTTGCCCGAGCGCGTGCGACGTGGCAACTATGTGTGGCCCACGGTGTTCGCAAACGTGGACAACCGCATGCGCATCGCGCAGGAAGAAATTTTCGGCCCGGTGGCGTGCCTGATTCCGTTCAAGGACGAGGCCCACGCGATTGAACTGGCCAACGACATTCAATACGGCCTCTCCAGCTACGTGTGGACCGAGAACCTGGGCCGTGCACACCGCGTGGCGGCAGCGATCGAGGCCGGCATGTGCTTCGTCAACAGCCAGAACGTGCGCGACCTGCGCCAACCATTTGGCGGCACCAAGGCCAGCGGCACCGGACGCGAAGGGGGCACCTGGAGTTACGAGGTGTTTTGCGAACCCAAGAACGTGGCCGTGTCGCTGGGCAGCCACCACATTCCGCACTGGGGGGTCTGAGTATGGGACGCCTTGCACTGGTGGCCAAAATCACCCACGTGCCCAGCATGTACCTGAGCGAGCTTGACGGGCCGCGCCACGGCACGCGCGAGGACGCGATCGAGGGTCACCGCGAGATTGGCCGGCGCTGCCGTGCGGCCGGTGTGGACACGCTGGTGGTGTTTGACACCCACTGGCTGGTCAATGCCAATTACCACATCAACTGCGCGCCACACTTCAAAGGCACCTACACCAGCAACGAGTTGCCGCACTTCATCAGCAACATGAAGTACGAGTCACCCGGCAACCCTGTGCTGGGCAAGTTGCTGGCCCAGGCCTGTAACGAGCAGGGCGTGGAAACCATCGCGCATGATGCCACCACGCTGGCACCCGAGTACGCCACCCTGGTACCGCTGCGCTACATGAACCCCGATCAGCACTTCAAGGTGGTTTCCGTGTCCGCCCTGTGCATGGCGCATTACCTCAACGACAGCGCGCGACTGGGCTGGGCCATGCGCCAGGCCGTTGAAGCACACTACGACGGCACCGTGGCCTTTCTGGCCAGCGGTTCGCTTTCGCACCGCTTTGCGCAAAACGGATTGGCGCCTGAGTATGCGTTCAAGATCTGGAGCCCATTCCTAGAGCAACTCGATCACCATGTGCTGGACATGTGGCAACGCGGCGAGTGGGCCACCTTCTGCGAGATGCTGCCCGAGTACGCGACCAAAGGCCATGGCGAAGGCTTCATGCACGACACCGCGATGATGCTGGGCGCCCTGGGCTGGTCGGCCTATCGCGGGCAAGCCGAGATCATCACGCCCTACTTTGGCGCGTCGGGCACCGGGCAGTTGAATGCCGTGTTCCCGGTGACCCCGCAAGATGGCACCCAGGTGCCTGCGCCGCAAGCGAGTTCAGCGCAACATTACCAGGCGTTCAGTCGGGTATGACGCCCGTGACGCCGGGTTATGCCGAGGGGCCGCGCCCCGCCTCTGCTTAAAACCTTTCCCGCGCTTTTCAACCACCTTCACACACCCGCGAGACAGCCTATGCCCCACCTGGTTTTGCTCTATACCCCGGCGCTGGAACAACGCACCTCCTTTGATGGCTTGTGCCGCGACCTGGCCAACTGCATGCTGGCGCAGCGAGACGAACAGGACAAGCCGGTCTTCCCCAAAGGCGGCACGCGGGTACTGGCGTACCCGGCGGCGCACCACGCGGTGGGCGATGACCAGCCGCCGCCAGGACGCGACTATCAATTTCTGTACCTCAACTTGCGCATGGCGGGTGGGCGCAGCGAAGCGGTCAAACAAGCGGCTGGCGATGCGCTGATCGCGGTGCTGCACCGGCACTTTGACCCACACCTGGCGCGCGACCTCATTGGCATCACCTTGCAGATCGACGAGCAGCCGCCTGTCTATGATGGTCGCATCAGCAGCCTGCACCCGCATTTCAATCCTGCCTGACGCGCAAGCGTCTGGCCACACCGGAACCCCTCACCATGCACAACCCGATCAACCCCTTCAAACAAGCCCTGCTCGACAAGCGCCTGCAAATTGGTCTGTGGCTGGGTCTGGCCAACGCCTACACCACCGAGATCTGCGCCGGTGCAGGTTTTGACTGGGTGCTGGTCGATGGCGAGCACTCGCCCAACGATGTCCCCTCCATCCTGGCGCAACTGCAAGCCATCGCCGGCTATCCCCACACCCACGCAGTGGCCCGTGTGCCGGTGGGCCATGGCCATGCAGGCGTGACCATCATCAAGCGCTACCTGGATCTGGGTGTGCAATCCATCCTGGTACCCATGGTGGACACAGCCGAGCAGGCCCGCGCCGTGGTCGAGGCCACCCGCTACCCGCCCCAGGGCATTCGCGGCATGGGTGGGGCGCGCGCGTCACGCTGGGGTCGCATTCCGCAATACGGCCGGGAAGCGAACGACCAGATCTGCGTGCTGGTGCAGGTGGAGACCCAGACCGCGCTCAACAACATCGAGGCGATTGCGGCGGTGGAGGGCGTGGACGGCATCTTCATCGGGCCGGCCGACCTGTCTGCCTCGCTGGGCTATGTGGGACAGCCGGATCACCCGGTGGTGCGGGCTGCCATCGAAGACGCCATGCGTCGTATTCTCAAGGCGGGCAAGGTGCCCGGTTTCCTGACACCCGACGAAGCCCTCTCACGCCACTACATTGAGCTGGGTGGCGTTTTCATGGCGGTGGGCCTGGACGTCAACCTGCTGGCCCGCCACACCACGGCGCTGGCCGCGCGGTTCAAGAACCCCGAGGCCAAGGCCTGAGCGACGGCTCGCCTGCGAAGCGACCACCATCGCCCTCTGCATCCTGCCACGAACACCCCGCATCCTGCCTGGAGAACGAATGAACCCCGCCGCCGCGCCCTCACGTCAAGCCGAGTGTCACCCCGATGAATGGGCCGCGCGGGTACAACTCGCCGCCTGCTACCGCGTCTTCGCCCATCTGGGCTGGACCGAGATGATTTACAACCACATCACCGTGCGCGTCCCCGAGAGCGCGAGCGGTTCGCACAAGCACTTCCTGATCAACCCGTTTGGCCTGCACTACTCGGAAGTCACCGCCAGCAACCTGGTAAAGATCGACCTGCAGGGGCGCGTGATGGATGGCTCGTCCCATCCGGTCAACCCGGCGGGGTTTGTGGTGCATAGCACCCTGCATGACGGCATTGACGGCGCGCACTGTGTGATGCACACCCACACCACCGCCGGCGTGGCCGTGGCATGTCTGCACGGCGGCTTGCAACAGACCAACTTCTACAGCGCACAGCTGCATGACATGGTGGCCTACCATGACTTCGAGGGCATCACCATCCACCTGGACGAGGGGCCGCGTGTGCTCGAAAGCATCGGGCGCAAGCAAGCGGTCATTCTGCGCAACCATGGCCTGTTGGCCTGGGGCCAGACCCTGCCGCAAACCTTTGCCATTTTGTGGACGCTGCAACGCGCGTGCGAAATCCAGATGGCCACCCTCAGCATGGGCGCCCCCATCGTCGTACCCGAAGTCATCGCCGCAAAATGCACACGCGACGCCTTGCAATTCAACCCCAACCATGGCGCTGGACAGGATGTGTTCGATGCCCTGGTGCGGCAAGTCGACCGTCATGACAGCAGCTACCGCCATTGAGTTGCGCGTCGCGACTCGCAACGCCAACTCTTGCAGGAACATCACATGAAAATCTGTATCGTGGGCGTGGGAGCGATTGGTGGCTGGATGGGGGCATTGCTGGGCCAGGCTGCAGACACCCAGCTCAGTGCCGTGGCTCGCGGCGCCACCTTGCAAACGCTGCAACTCAACGGCTTGCAGCTCACCGACGCCTCGGGCACGCGGTGCGTGCAAGTCCATGCCGAGGCCGACCCCGCCCGGCTGGGTCCGCAGGATCTGGTCATCATTGCCGTCAAAGCGCCGGCTCTGGAGGGGGTGGTGGGCAACATCGGGCCCCTGCTGGGCGCCGACACCCTGGTGATGCCTGCCATGAACGGCGTGCCCTGGTGGTTCCTGCAGGGGCGCAGCGACGCCTGGGCCGGTCATGCGCTGCGCAGCGTCGACCCCCACGGGCACATTGCTCAGGCCGTGCCCCCTCACCACGTGATCGGCTGCGTGGTACACGCCAGTTGTGCCATGCTCGCACCGGCACATGTGAAGCACCACTTTGGCCAGGGCTTGATCGTGGGCGAACCCAACGGCGCCACCACACCTCGGTTGCAGGGCCTGGTGACACGCCTCACACAGGCGGGCTTTCAAACCACCCTGTCGACCCACATCCAGAAAGACATCTGGTTCAAGCTGTGGGGCAACATGACGGTCAACCCCTTGAGCGCCATGACGGGCGCCACCACCGACTTGCTCTTGGACGATCCGCTGGTGCGCGAGTTCATGTCCAGCATCATGCGTGAAGCCAAGGCGATTGGCGCCCGGCTGGGCATTGACATTGAACAGGAACCCGACGACCGTCACGCGATCACGCGCAAACTCGGCGCCTTCAAGTCCTCGATGCTGCAAGACGCCGAGGCGGGCCGAGCGGTCGAGCTCGACGCACTGGTGGGCGCCGTGCTGGAGTTGGGCGAATTGACGGGTGTCGCCACGCCCTTTGCGCGTGCGCTCATGGGACTGTCGCGTGTGCACTCGCAGGTGCATGGGCTGTATCCTCGAACATCGGCCTGATGGACTTGGCCTTGCAACTGCCGACTTGTCATCACCCCGCATCACCATGAACACCTCCACCCGCGCCTTGAGCCTGACGGCCTTTCTGACCCTGCTGCTCATCGCCTTCATGATGGGGGCCAACCATGTGGCTGCCCGCATCGCATTTGCGCAAGGCCTGGATGTGGCCACCGCCGTGGCGGTGCGCAGTCTCATCACAGCCCTGGTGGTTGGCACCTTGCTGTGGCTGCACAAGGCCTCGTTGCAGACCACGGCGTCGCAGCGCAAGGCCCTGCTGGCGCTGGGTGTGATGATTGGCGTGCAAAGCCAGTGCCTGTATTCGTCGGTGGCCCGATTGCCGGTAGCGCTGGCCTTGCTGGCCTTCAACACCTACCCGTTGTGGACCGCGTTGTGGGATCGGGTCTTTTACGGTCGCTCGCCCGACCGCAGTCTGCTCGTCGCCATGCCGGTGATCTTGCTCGGCCTGGCCCTGGCGCTGGATGTGTTGGGCGCCTCCTCCGGCCTCGGGTCGAGCGCCCAGTGGGAGCGCATTGGTGCCGGGGTGGCCTTTGCCCTCACAGCGGCGGCGGTGTTTGGCGGGGCCTTGGTGGTGACGCAACACCACACCCAGGGATTGGACGGACGCGTGCGCACCCTCTCGAGCATGACGCTGGCCGGCCTGATGGCCGTCGCCCTCATTGGCTTTCAGGGAGGCCCGCACTGGCCGCAAGCCGTGGCGGGCTGGTGGGGGCTGGCGCTCCTGACTTTTTTGTACGGCACCGCCTTCACCATCATGTTCACCGTGCTGCCGCGACTGGGCGTGGCCGGCAACTCCGCCATCATGAACGTCGAGCCGGTGTTTGCGCTGGTCCTGGCTTGGCTCATCCTGGACCAGAGCGTTGCCCCGCTGCAACTGGTGGGTGCCTTGCTGGTGGTCAGTGCCGTGGTGGGGCTAGGGTTGCGCAAAGGCTGAGCAGCCACGCACGTCTCCCTTGCGCGTCACTCAACGGCGATGATCCCCGTGCTGGGGTGGCTCAGTCCACCGCCACCGGCACCCGCGGCGCGAGTGCGCACAGCAGCTCATACGCGATCGTGCCGGCCCGGTGCGCCACTTCGTCAACATCCAGGCGTTCCCCCGTGAAGGCCCGTCCCCAGAGGGTGACCTCGCTGCCCAGGCCTGGCGCAAACCCGTTGGCCAACAGGTCCGAGAGGTCCACCGTCAGCATGTCCATGCTCACGCGTCCTACCAAGGGCACGCGCTGTCCATGCACGAGTACCGGCGTACCGGTCGGTGCGCTGCGCGGGTACCCGTCGGCATAGCCACAAGCCACCACGCCAATCGTGCGCGCGCCCGGGGCGGTGTACGTTGAACCGTAGCCAACGCAATCGCCCGCTGCAAGCGTCTGGATGCCGATGAGCCGGCTGCGCAAACTCATCGCGGGCTGCAACCCCCAAAACGCGGCATCGTGCTCGGGGTAGTCGGGCGCGCCGCCGTACAGGGCGATGCCGGGTCGCACCCAGTCCGCACTGACATCCGCCGCGCTGGCATGCCGTAACAGCGCTGCGCTGTTGGAGAGTGAGCGCTCCCCAGGCAAGTCTGCACTCAGCTGGTGGAAGCAGGTGCGCTGATGTTCGATGCCACGGGGACTGTCGGCATCGCTGAAATGCGTCATGAGCGAAATTTCATCGACCTGGGGCAAGGCGTCCAGACGCGCCCAGGCCGAGCGAAAGCGGGTGGGCGAAAAGCCCAACCGGTTCATGCCACTGTTGAGCTTCAAGAAAACCCGGTGCGGCTGCTGGGTCTTGTGCCGGCTCAGCCAGTCAATTTGCGCCTCACAGTGCACCGTGTGCCACAGTTGCAGGCGAGAGCACACCTCCAGGTCGCGCGGCTCGAAAGCACCTTCCAGCAAGAGAATCGGTCCCCGCCAACCCAAGGAGCGCAGGCGCTCGGCCTCGGTCAGGTCCAGCACGGCAAAGCCATCCGCCCCACGCAAGCCCTCGAACACACGCTCGATGCCATGCCCGTAGGCATTGGCCTTGACCACCGCCCACACGCGGGCATCGGGTGTGGCCGCACGCAGGCAGGACAAGTTGTGCTGCAGTGCAGCCGTGTGGATAAAGGCCTGTATCGGTCGGGGCATAGCTGGGATTGTGGCAGGCCCATGATATAACCCGGCGAGTTCATGATTTACGTCACTTCACGAATCGCCGTCAGGCGCCACCCTGCCTCATGAAGCGCGGTTTTTACACCATCATGTCGGCGCAGTTTTTCAGCTCGCTGGCCGACAACGCCCTGTTTGTGGCGGCCGTGGAATTGCTCAAGAGTGAAGGCGCGCCCGAATGGCACCGCGCGGCCCTGGTGCCCATGTTCGCTCTCTTTTATGTGGTGCTCGCGCCCTTCGTTGGCGCCTTTGCCGACTCTCGACCCAAGGGACAGGTGATGTTCATCAGCAACGCCATCAAGGTGGTGGGCTGTCTGCTGATGCTGTTTGGCACCCATCCCCTGTTGGCGTATGCCCTGGTCGGTCTGGGTGCGGCGGCCTACTCGCCAGCCAAGTACGGCATCCTCACGGAGTTGCTGCCCGCCTCTCAACTGGTCAAGGCCAATGGCTGGATCGAGGGCCTCACCATTGCCTCCATTATCCTGGGCGTGCTGGTGGGCGGGCAACTCGTAGGACCCGCCCTCTCCAGCTGGTTGCTGTCATTTGACCTGCCCCTGATAGACACCGGCATCGATTCGGGTCCACAGGCCGCCATCCTCGTGCTGGTGGCGGTGTACATGGTTGCAGCCTGGTTCAACACCCGCATCCCCTTGACGGGCGCGGAGATGATGCCCATGCGCGTCAACCCTGAACACACGCTCGCGCGCAACCTGGTGGACCTGCTGCCCGACTTCTGGCACTGCAACACGCGCTTGTGGCAGGACAAGCTGGGACAAATTTCGCTGGCCACCACCACCTTGTTCTGGGGGGTGAGCGGCAACCTGCGCTACATCGTGCTGGCCTGGAGCGCGGCAGCCCTGGGTTACAGCACGACCCAGGCCTCCTCGCTGGTGGGCGTGGTTGCCATCGGCACAGCGGTGGGCGCGGTGGTGGCGTCCTTGCGCATGCGGCTGGTGCAGGCCACGCGGGTGATTCCCTTGGGCATTGCCATGGGCTTGCTGGTGCTGGGCATGAACTTCATCAACAACGTGTGGGTGGCCGCACCCTTCCTCGTGCTGCTGGGCGGCTTGGGTGGCTTTCTGGTGGTGCCCATGAACGCCTTGCTGCAGCACCGTGGCCACAATCTCATGGGGGCCGGCCGCTCCATTGCCGTGCAGAACTTCAACGAGCAGACCTGCATTCTGGTACTGGGCGGTCTCTACACCTTCTCCACCGGCGTGGGCTTGAGTTCCTTCGGGGCGATTTCGATGTTTGGCCTGCTGGTGGCCAGCATGATGTGGGCGATCCTGCGCTGGCACCAGTACAACCGGCGTGTGCACCATGAAGAATTGCACCGCTTGTACGCGATCGCCCGCAACGACAACCTGCATGGCTGATGGCCTCACTGAACAGCTTCACCGTTCGCCGAATCGACGGCTCTGAGCTGGCGCTCTCATCACTGACCGGCCAGGTGGTCCTCATCGTCAACACCGCCAGTGCTTGTGGTTTCACGCCGCAGTTCGCAGGCTTGCAAACGCTGCACGACACCTATGGCTCACGGGGTCTGACGGTGCTGGGATTTCCCTGCAACCAGTTCGGCGGCCAGGACCCGGGAAGCCCTGAGCAGATTCAGTCGTTTTGCCAGCAAAACTATGGCGTGACTTTTCCCATGATGGACAAGGTGTGCGTGAACGGCGACCAGGCCGATCCGCTGTTTCAGTGGCTCAAGGCGCAAGCCCCAGGTCTGCTGGGAAGCCAGGCGATCAAGTGGAACTTCACCAAGTTTCTGGTGGGGCGCGATGGCCAGGTGATCCGGCGCTACGCGCCACAGGACACCCCGGCCAAACTGGCACAGGACATCGAGGCCGCCTTGCGGGCCTGAGCTCGTGGCCCGTTGACGTCAGGCAGACGTCAACACCTCGTCCAGCAGCTCCACCCAATGCCGCACCGGCACCTCACTGCCACTTTGCAAATGGGTGATGCAGCCGATATTGGCGCTCAGGATGGCGCGGGGTTGCCAGGCATTCAGGTGCCCGAGCTTGCGATCCCGCAGCTGATAGGCCATCTCCGGGTTGAGCACGCTGTAGGTGCCCGCCGAGCCACAGCACAGGTGTGACTCGCTGGCAGCCACCTGCACTTGAAAGCCCAAACTGGCCATGTGCGTTTCCACCCCACCTTTGAGCTGCTGTCCATGCTGCAGGGTGCACGGCGGGTGGTACGCCACCACACCAACCGCCTGGACCGCCTCGGGCTGGAGTTGCGCTTGCAAGGTGGGCAGCATGGAGGGCAACAACTCGCTCAGATCGCGCGTGAGTGCACTGATGCGCTGCGCTTTCTCGGCATACGCGGGGTCATCCCGCAGCACATGGCCGTAGTCCTTCACCATCACGCCACAGCCCGAGGCATTCATCACAAGGGCCTCGACCTCGCCGCGCTCGACCAACGGCCACCAGGCGTCGATGTTGGCGCGCATCTGTGCGGCACCCCCGCTCTGGTCGTTGAGGTGAAATTTCAAGGCGCCACAACAACCCGCCTGCGACGCCACCACGGTCTGAATACCGCAGGCATCGAGCACGCGCGCGGTGGCGCTGTTGATGTTGGGGCTCATGCTGGGTTGTACACACCCGTTGAGCATCAGCACCTTACGGGGGTGTTCGCGCGTGGGCCAGGCACCAGGATCTCGGGCCTCGGGCACCTTGGCCTTGAGCGAGTCGGGCAGCAGGCCCCGCACGGCCTGCCCGAGCTTCATGGCCGGCGCGAACAGCGAAGAGGACAACCCCTCCTTGAGCGCCCAGCGCACCAGCTTCTCGCCTCGTGGACGCTCCACTTTGGCATCTACCAGCTTGCGGCCAATGTCCACCAGGTGGCCGTATTGCACCCCACTGGGACACGTGCTCTCGCAGTTGCGACAAGTCAGGCATCGGTCCAGGTGTTGCTGCGTTTTGCGGGTGGGCTCGGCGCCTTCAAGCACCTGCTTGATGAGATAAATGCGGCCGCGTGGCCCATCGAGCTCATCGCCCAGCAGTTGGTAGGTGGGGCAGGTGGCCGTGCAAAACCCGCAGTGCACACATTTGCGCAAAATGGATTCGGCTTCGCGGCCCTCCGCGGTGTTCTGGTATTGGGGTGAGAGTTGGGTTTGCATCGCTCACTCCTGCGGGGCACGGTCCAGGCCCAGTCGCCCGGTGTCAAACACCCCTTGCGGGTCGAATTGCGCCTGCAAGGCGCGCTGCAGCCGATGCTGCACCGGCGAGAGCGGCATGAACACGCCCACCTCGCGATCCACCTGCGGATGGGCCTGGCTGGGCCGCCACAGGGTGGCGTGACCGCCTTGCTCGCGTGCCAGTGCGCGCAAGGCCGAGGCTGCACTGGCCGGTGCCCAGCACCAGCGCTGCGCGCCGTGCCATTCCACCAGGGTGGCCGAGGGGAGCGCCAGCGCCGGCGCGGTGGCGGGCAAGGACAGCCGCCACAAGGCTTGGTCGGGGGCTGGCGCCTGGGTGAAAAACGCATCGGTGTGGTCGCGACAACGCGCCCACCACGACTGCGCCTGCTCTTCGTCCAGCGGCATGGCACTGTGACCCGTGGCCGACAGATGGGACTGCATGACCGGAATGGCCGCCTGCACCGCCGCCAGAGCACCGCGCAAACGCACGATGAGGTAGCCTTCGTCGGTCGGCTCACCGCGCGCGACGCTGCCGTGAGCGGATTCAGCATTCGCACCCAGCGACACCGGCGCCCAGCTGCTGGCATTCAGCGGCAAGGGAAGGCCCGCCCAACGCTGCAACTGGTCCAGCGCCGCGGCCTGTTTCATGCGGACCACAAAACTCGATTGCGCGGGCGGCACCGGCAGAACCTTCAGGGACACCTCGGTGATGAGACCAAGCTGCCCC